>Ga0181535_10000106_pt1 | contig 123816 bp, 101 predicted proteins | sample PEATcosm2014_Bin_44_FD_119774 | JGI IMG/M metagenome (GOLD analysis project Ga0181535, IMG submission 119774) | Peatland microbial communities from MTU Mesocosm Facility, Houghton, MI, USA - PEATcosm2014_Bin17_30_metaG | ecosystem: Environmental > Terrestrial > Soil > Wetlands > Peat | place... | reverse complement strand
CCCATGCCGCAGACCAAGGAACACGTTCTGCTGGCCCGCCAGGTTGGCGTGCCCTGCATCGTGGTCTTCCTCAACAAGTGCGACGCAGTGGAAGACACCGAACTGATCGACCTGGTTGAGATGGAAGTGCGCGAGCTGCTCTCGAAGTACCAGTTCCCCGGCGACGACGCTCCGGTCATCCGCGGCTCGGCCCTGGGTGCACTGAACGGCGAACCGCAGTGGGAAAAGTCGGTAGACGAGCTGATGGAAGCGGTGGACAAGTATGTTCCCCGTCCCGAGCGCGCTGTGGATCTGCCCTTCCTGATGCCGATCGAAGACATCTTCTCGATCTCCGGCCGCGGCACCGTGGTGACCGGCCGTATCGAGCGCGGCAAGGTCAAGGTGGGCGAAGCCTGCGAGATCGTCGGCTTCCGCGAGACCCGCTCGACCGTTTGCACGGGCGTGGAAATGTTCAAGAAGCAGCTGGATGAAGGCCTGGCGGGCGACAATGCCGGACTTCTTCTGCGCGGCATCCCGAAGGAAGACGTGGAGCGCGGCATGGTTCTTGCCAAGCCGGGTTCGATCACTCCTCACACCAACTTCAAGGGAACGGTTTACGTGCTCTCGAAGGAAGAAGGCGGCCGTCACACGCCGTTCTTCAAGGGCTATCGTCCCCAGTTCTACTTCCGCACCACGGACGTGACGGGCGTTGCCGAGCTTCCCGAGGGCGTTGAGATGGTTATGCCGGGCGACAACGTGGAGCTTTCAATTGAGCTGATCACGCCGGTCGCACTGGAAAAGGGTCTCCGTTTCGCCATCCGCGAGGGTGGTCGCACGGTAGGCGCCGGCACGGTTGCAGAAATCACGAAGTAACAGGGATCAGGGAGCAGGGATCAGGGGTCAGTTTTCACCGACCTTGGATCCCTGGCCCCTGACCAGGATGAAGGATTAAGAGATGCGGGAAATCGTCACACTGCAGTGCACTGAGTGCAAAGAGCGCAATTACACGACCACCAAGAACAAGAAGACGACCACCGGCCGTCTCGAGTTCTCCAAGTTCTGCAATCGCTGCCGCAAGCACCATCCGCACAAGGAAACAAAGTAGAGCAGGGAACAGGGGACAGGGATCAGGGATCAGGAAATGCAAAACCGACTCGGCGATGCAAATCCGATCCCTGATCTCTGATCCCTGATCCCTCGCTTTTAGGGGCGTAAGCTCAACGGCTAAACTGTCGGTCTCCAAAACCGAACTTGGGGGTTCGAATCCCTCCGCCCCTGCCAGATTGATTGAGGATGCGCCGGCCACCGCCGGCGCGAAGGAACGGTAGTATGGCATCGAAGGCAGCACTGGTAAACGGCGGAGATCAGCCGTTGCCCAAGAAACGGCAAAGCATGAAGATCGTCGATAATGCTGTCGGGACGTGGAACGAGTTCTCCCGCTTCCTGAACGATGTGCGCGCGGAGATGCGGAAAGTCGTTACCCCCTCCCGCAAAGAGGTCGAGGCGACCACCACAGTGGTGCTTGTCGCGGTCTTTATCTTCGGAGTGTTCTTCTGGGTAGTCGATACGATCTTCCAGAATGGGTTGCACCAGCTGCTGGGCAAGCTGGGCGGCTTCTAAATCGCCCCGCAGCCACGAATCGAGAGCATGATGGCAGAAGAATTGGAACAACCCGCCGAGCAACCCGCGTTGGATGGCCAGCCCGAGCCCGAGGCTCAGCCGGTACCCAACGAGCGCTTCAAGTGGTACATCCTGCATGCCTACTCGGGTTTCGAGCGCAAGGTGCGCGAGTCCATCCAGAGCCGCATTCAGGCCTTCGGGCTCACAGATCGCGTTGGCCGGGTCATGATCCCCACCGAGCCGGTGACGGAGATTTTCAACGGCAAGAAGCGCACGATTGAGCGGGTCTTTCTGCCCGGATATGTCCTGGTCGAGATGGAACTCGACAACCAGCTTTGGCACGTTCTGAAAGACACCCCCAAGGTGACCGGATTCCTGGGCACCGGGGACAAGCCTGTGGCCCTGTCGGAGGCGGAAGTCAGCTCGATTCTCTTCCGGTCCGAAACGGCCAAGGACAAGCCGCGGCTGAAGATCAAGTTTGAGAAGAACGAGCAGGTCCGGATTACCGACGGCCCGTTCGCCAACTTCAACGGCGTGGTGGATGAGATCAACGAAGATCGCGAGACGCTCAAGGTCATGGTGACCATCTTCGGACGCTCCACCCCGGTCGAACTGGAGTTTGGCAAAGTCGAAAAGATTGAGTAGTTGGTCAGCTTTTAGCTATTAGCTTCCAGCTTCTAGCCGATGCCGCCCCTAGCTGCCATCGGTTGCAAGCGAACGCTAAGCGTCCAACACCAAAATTGAACAGGGAAACGACCAGCTGAAAGCTAGAAGCTAGGAGCTAGAGGCTGAGTTCCGAAGGAACAACACATGGCACCTCCGAAGAAAATTACGGGATACGTCAAACTCCAGATCATGGCCGGCAAGGCCACTCCCGCGCCCCCGGTTGGCCCCGCGCTTGGCCAGGCGCAGGTCAACATCATGGAGTTCTGCAAGCAGTTCAACGCCCGCACCGCCGTCAAGGACATGGAAGGGCTGATCATTCCGGTCGTCATTACCGTCTATGGCGATCGTACCTTCAGCTTTATCACCAAGACGCCTCCGGCGCCGGTGCTGCTGCTCAAGGCCGCGGGAATCGCCAAGGGTTCCGGCACTCCCAACAAGGATAAGGTCGGCAAGGTTACCGAGGCGCAGGTGCGCGAAATCGCCACCACCAAGATGCCTGACCTGAACGCCGCTTCTGTCGATTCCGCCGTCAAGAGCATCAAGGGCACCGCCCGCTCCATGGGCATTGAAGTCGTCGCGTAAGCTTCGAGATTCCGTTTTTGGAAGGCCCTCCCGCCTGGGAGGGCTTTTTCATGCGCTGTAGTATCATTCTTTGGTGCGAGGGTGATTAACGTGAAAGCAAATTTTTCTTTTCCTGGCTTGTTTCTGATGTCCGCTTTGATCCTTGGTTGCAGTGCTCTTCTTCCGACCGCTTCTCATGCGCAGGAAGTCATGAGCGCGCCATACGACATTGCGCCCATGCCGCGCCCGATCCACAAAATGTCGGGTGAACAGGCCTGCCCCTATTTCATGTGGAATAACTACACCGGTTCATCGCGAGCGGTCTTCAAATACATTCCCGATCCGGCCAAACCGGCCGATAAGCAGGAAGAGAGCGCACTCTTTGTTAACCTCTCGGTCGTCATCGCCAGTAACAACGTTCCGACCGCGCGCATGACCGGCGAGGACGATTATGGCCATACGAACTGGCAGCTTTCGATGTCCCAGAGCACCTACGACGAGAACAAGGCGTGCCTGCCCAAGGCAACGGCCCCGACAACTCCCGCAAAGTAGCCTGGAACTCGGAGACAGATTCACGAGGGGTGCTTGAGGTGCAGCAGACAAGGGATCAATCCAAAGGACCCCTTGTCCGTGCTCCGCTGCGGTTGGGCCGGAGAGGCAAGCGACGAATGCCGCCCTACTTCGGCGGGGCGGGTGTAAACCCTTCGCGCTTGCGACCTGGCTCTGGTTTTGCCTTTGGCTTCGGCGCCTTCTTGACTTCTTTCTTGCCTTTATCTTTGCTTCCCATGCGTCCAAGTGTGACACAAAAGGCCGCCTATTAAAAGAGGAAGCCTGACGAGAGCCACTCCAGACTGAAGCCGCTCAAGACTGGAGCCGCTTTAGGCTGAGAAGCAAAGATCGCCCTCCAAGATCTACTCGCCCGCCCGGCTTACAAATACCTGCTGCGGAGCATCCACCTTGGTGGCCGCGCCGCCGATTTTCACCTGCAGGCGTTGCATTTCGGGCTTGCCGCTGAGGTTCGCCGCAAAGCTGAGCAGGTACTGATTGCGCAGGCGGCGGCGCAGATCCCGGAAGTAGGGCTCAAACGAAACCGGGTTGCCTGTGCCCATCCAATAGCTTTTTCCGCCGGTCGCGTCGGCAATCTGCACCAGCAGGCTTTGCCCCGCGTTGCTGCCTCCGCCATTTCCCATGCCGCGACCACCCCAATAGATGGGGTAAACGACGAGGCGCGCGCGCACCGAATCCCTGACCGCAGTCTGCACGTATGGGTCGTCCAGATCGAGTCGCGAGTCATAGTTGTCCACACCGTTGGTGATCATCACAACCACCCGCCGCGCCGTCGGGTCCTTGGAGGGCCACTTCGTAGCCAGGTCGGACAGGCAAAAATAAGGGCTGGCGCTTGAGCCAGCAATGCCAAATGGCATGTGCAGCCCGCGCAGCACTTCCTTTCCGTCCGCAGACAACGGACTGGAAAATGCCGCGCGTCCATCCTCCATATAGGCGATGGCGACCTTGGTGTTGGCCGGCGTTTCCTTGACGAATCCCTTGATCTCCTCGAACTGATTGGTCAGGCTGGATTGCGCGCCACCATCGATCAGGATTACCAGTTCGGTAGGCCGTTCCGCACCGCGCAGCGAGGTCCAGTTGGTGACGCTGGCGTCTCTGCCATCCACCTTGATCTTCATCTCCGCCTGGGTGTAGCCGACCAGCGGCTCACTGTCCCCTTTGGGAAGCACGGTGACCACAGCCTGCCCTTGTCCCTGCAAACCGGCCGGCTGCGCAAACGCCGCGCCGCATGTCAAAAGTAGCGACCCGGCCGCCGCGCGGATTGCCCTGTCGAGATTCTTCATGTGAATTACTCCTTCTGCGCCGATGTTTCCGCGCTGGCAAGACCATGGCGGCCTTCTACCGAGAATGGCACTTTGCTCTTGCAAACCACCTTGCTTCCTTAGACCCCCCCTACGGATCATTTGTTGCGCCGACACGGCGAAATCCTGGCGAATCACTGCTGAGTTCTTCCTTGGTGGCCAAGATGAAGCTCCGGAATGGCTCAAAACCCGTCCTCGCCGAAGCTTAGCAAAGGCTCTTGAGGCTCGCAGAGGCTCAAGGAGCGTCGATGGCCTGTAACGAACCCTCGGTGTGTGACCTCGATGCGACCCCGTGCGTCAAAATCACTGGTGGCGGCTGTACACAGTGCGCTACACTTGCGCAACGCCTTAGCCGAGGGTTGCACGTGTCTCAAAGCGAGAAAAGCTCTGTTCTGGAGATGCTTGGAGAGTTCCTCAGGGAGATCGCGGTTCTTGTTCTTGTGTTCGTCCCATTAGAAGTCTGGAAGGGGGCTCAGGGAAATGCTTCCACCCTGGCGATTGTCCTGATCCTCACGGCAGTCGTTTCAATCCTAAGCCTGGTCGCGGGCATCATCATAGAGAGGATACGACCATGACAGCTATCGTTCTGGGTTTGTTGGTCATGTTGGGGATCGTGGTGGTAGTTTCTTCGTTTGCTGTGGTCTGGATTGGAGTGGAGCGCCGTCAAGCTGAAGAATCAGCTAGAAAGGCGACGCCGTGGTACCGCGAAGATCAGGGAGTCTTTACGTTCTCGTTTCCAAAGCGAGACGCAGAGACGATGGCTGGGGAACGGCGGTAGCCTTTGCTACTTGCGTAAGGCCATCGGGAATTGACCGCCCGTCGAGCAGTCTAGCCATTTTCTGAATCGTCCAAATGTGTTTGGAGATTCCCGCCCCCATTGCAGGTGCACCGCTAAGCGCCGGATGCGCCGCAGAAGCCGTAATCAAGGAAACAGATATCCAGCAAAGAGCCAGGCTCGTTTGCAATCTGCTGCCCATTCGGTTAATATTCAAGAATATGTCCGGGGAGATCTCTGGACTGTCATCAGCACCACGGTTTCTGTACTTGTTCGAGTGTTTGCCCTGGCAAAGAAAGACGCTGCCCGGCGGCAAGCCGCAGGTACCCCGCTAAGGGGCTCGCAGAGACGGTGGGAGACGAGGGAAAATGGGAAAATCCAGCAAGAATATTGTGAAGGCGCGCGCGGCTGTAGTTAAGCCGTCGTACGCGCTGTCCGAGGCCGTTGAACTGCTCAAGCAGGTCAAGTACGCCAAGTTCGACGAGACCGTCGATCTCACCATGAGACTCGGAGTCGATACCCGTCACGCCGACCAGATGGTGCGCGGAACCGTGGTTCTGCCGCACGGACTGGGCAAGACCAAGACCGTTGCTGTGATCGCCTCCGGCGATCGCCAGAAGGAAGCGCTGGAAGCAGGCGCGGATTTCGTGGGCGGCGAAGAGATGGTCGAGAAGATTCAGAAGGAAAGCTGGACCGCGTTTGACGCCCTCATCGCCACGCCCGACATGATGAAGGTCGTTGGCCGCCTGGGTAAGGTGCTCGGTCCCAAGGGCCTGATGCCAAACCCCAAGACGGGCACCGTGACCATGGATGTGGCCGCCGCCGTCAAGGAAATCAAGGCCGGCAAGGTGGAATTCCGCGCCGACAAGACGAGCCTGGTGCATGTTCCGGTGGGTAAGCTGAGCTTCGATCCGCAAAAGCTGATCGACAACGCCACCACCGTGATCGGTGCTGTGGTTCGCCACAAGCCTTCGGCAGCGAAGGGCAAGTACATCAAGAGCGTCACCCTGAGCTCGTCGATGGGGCCCGGTGTGCCGCTGGATTCGGCCGTCGCCGACGCAGCCGGCAAGCACTAAAAACAGGGATCAGGGGTCAGGGAACAGGGATCAGACGATTCCGTTGCCCGATTGGCGATTGTGCCGGACCCGAATGGATTTGAACAGAACGCCCGTAGGGGCTTGAAAAGGGGAGTGGGAAGCAGAGTTTGCGGATCGTGAGTTTATGCTGATCCCTGACCCCTGATCCCTGATCCCTGTCGTAGCGGAGCGAAGACAATGGCGATTTCAAAGGCAAAAAAGAACGAGAAGGTCCAGCTGCTGGCAAGCGAGCTGGAGACCTCGACGACAGCGATTGTGGGTACGTTTGCCAAGCTGACCGTGGCGCAGGATTTCGAGCTGCGCAAGACGATCCGCGCGGCAGGCGGCAAGTATCGCGTGGTCAAGAACAAGCTGGCGGCTGTTTCCGGCACCGGCACCAAGGTTGAATCGGCGCTGAAGGGACTCAAGGGAGTCAATTCGGTGGCTTTCACCTCCGGCGATCCGGTCGAGTTGGCCAAGGCGTTTGCCGCCTGGGCGGGCAAGAATGCCGAATTCCAGTTCAAGCTGGGAATCGTCGACGGCAAGCTGCTGAATGTGGAAGAGGTCAAGGCCCTGGCCACCATGCCGGGCAAGGAAGAACTCTTCGCAAAGCTGCTGTTCCTTATCAATTCGCCGGCGCAGCGTTTGGCCACCGTGCTCAACGCCACCGGTCGCGATCTGGCGGTGGTTCTGGGCCAGGGCGTCGAGAAGGAAAAGTTTGGAGCGCCTGCTGGAGCGGAAGTCGCCAGCATCGTGCCTCCAGTTTCCAGCCCTGCCGCGGAAGCGGTAGTGGCTGAAGGCTAGCAACTGCTAGATGCTTTTTACGATTTTGGCTGGGGAATCAGGCGGGAAGTGCGCGAGTCTGGGCGCATCGGAAACTTCCTGTTCGTGACGCCGGCCGGGTAACAACAATTCAAGATTCAAATTGGAGAGAAAAATGGCGGATTTGGTGCAGTTGGAAGAGCAAATTGTGGCCCTGAGCCTGTTGGAAGCGGCGGCCCTAGTGAAGAAGCTTGAAGAGCGTCTCGGTGTTTCGGCTGCGGCCGCGGCCCCGGTGGCGGCTGCCGGCGGCGCTGCTGCTGCTCCGGTGGTCGAAGAGAAGACCGAGTTCCAGGTGATCCTGAAGGACTTCGGCGCGAACAAGATCAACACCATCAAGGCCGTTCGCGAAGTCACTTCGCTTGGCCTGAAGGAAGCCAAGGATCTGGTCGATGGCGCCCCCAAGGCGATCAAGGAAAGCGCGACCAAGGACGAGGCTGAGGCCATCCGGAAGAAGTTCGAAGGCATCGCCACCATCGAAATCAAGTAGTCTGCGAACTTGCATGGCCGGCTGGGACGCGCTATCATGTTGGTTGCGCGTCTCACCGGCTCATTCCCGTCTCAGGAATGGGCCGTGCAGGCAGGGCGGTTTGTGGAGTGCAATGCGGCAATTTGGCGAGCGTGGTTCAGGATCCTTTCCGTTGACCCTGGCAACGTGTACAAGTTGGGTTGAAGTGCTGCTCTATCAATAGGTAACCAAGTGCATGGTGCTTGTTGGCGGGTGGCGTATGGCTGGCGGATGCAGCAGAAGCGAGCTTCGGGATCGGCGAGAGCGTGATTGAGAATTCGGATGGGAGCACAGGCAGTGGGCCGCGCTCGTGAGGCATTGTGTCCTTGCGGGCTATTTGTGTCTCCCGGCTAAATCCGTGGAGCATCCGTTGGGATGATTCCTTACGGAATGCACTCCAGCTACCCCGACGAGTTCCGACGCCACCCCCGAATACCTCGAATGAGCGAAGTCTAGCGCACTTGCCGGATCTGGAGCAATCTTCCTGATGATTTTTAACGCTGCACTTGTGGAAGAAACTTGGCCTGGGAGTTTTCCCGGTGCATGGGAAGCCTGAAGGCGGGCGTCCCTTGGCGTAGGATTGGAACCCGCTTGCAACGTTCCATTCCGGATTTAATGTCGTTCTTACCGTAAACAGCTGGCGCCCCGAGACTCGGGCGCCGGCCCGGATAGGCCCACAAGCCGATCCGGATCGAAGAGCCTCAGGAGTGAAGCATGTCGAACGAGAAGCGCGCGATTCGCAGCCGGCTCGATTTTTCCAAGATTCCCACCGCAACCCAGATTCCCAACCTGATCGAAGTGCAGAGACGCTCCTATGAGCGCTTTCTGCAGATGGACAAGCTGCCGAATGAGCGTGACGATTCGGGTTTGCAGTCGGTGTTTGTGTCGGTTTTCCCGATTACGGACTTCCGCGGCATCTCGCAGCTGGACTTTGTGGATTTCTCGATCGGTAACTGGGAGTGCAAGTGCGGCCACCTGAAGGGCCTGCACCACCTCCGCACTGCCTGCGCGCATTGCGGTGCGATGGTCATTACCGATCCGTTCCTCCCCGGCGACGTTCTTTGCGGCAAGTGCGGCACGTACAACAAGAACATGCCGGACTTCTGTAACAAGTGCGGCGACCCGGTCAGCCTGCAACTGAAGTACGACCAGCAGGAATGCGAAGAGCGCGGCATGACGTTCAGCGCCCCGCTCAAGGTCACCGTCCGCCTTACCATTTACGAGAAGGACCCGGAGACCGGCACCAAGACGATCCGCGACATCAAGGAGCAGGAAGTCTTCTTCGGCGACATTCCGCTGATGACTCCGAACGGCACGTTCATCGTGAACGGGACCGAGCGCGTGATCGTTTCGCAGCTGCACCGGTCACCTGGCGTGTTTTTTGAGACGGCCAACAACCGCACGTACTTTCTGGGCAAGATCATCCCCTATCGCGGTTCGTGGGTGGAGTTCGAGTACGACCAGAAGAACACCCTGTATGTTCGAATCGACCGCAAGCGCAAGTTCCTCGGAACCATCTTCCTGCGCGCATTGGGTCTGCGTTCCGACGAGGAGATCCTCAAGACCTTCTACACCGTCGACCGCCTGCACATTCAGGATGGCAAGCTGAAGTGGGCTGTCGCCCAGGATGCCAAGGTTCCTACGCACATGGTCGGCATCAAGCCGGCGGCCGCCATTGTGGTCAATGGCGAGGAGATCGCGCACTCCGGCCGCAAGATCACCCAGCACACGATGAAGGCGATTCGTGCCGCCGGCATCGAGCGCATCGACGTCGAGTCCACCGAGCTGGATGGCGCGCTGACCGCCTCGGATGTCATCGATCTGAACACCGGCGAAGTGGTCGTTGAGGCCAATGTCGAGCTCACCGCCGACCGCCTGCACAAGGTTCTCTCCAGCGGCGCCGCCAGCTTCGAGGTCTTCTTCCCCGAGCGCGACGACGTGGGCAACATTATCAGCAACACCCTGCGCCGCGATTCGATCCACAAGCCCGAAGAGGCCCTGATCGAGATTTACCGCAAGCTGCGGCCGGGCGATCCGCCGACGCTGGATACGGCGACCGCGCTCTTCGAAGGCATGTTCTTCGATGCGCGCAAGTACGACTTCTCGCGCGTGGGCCGTCTCAAGTTCAACATCAAGCTCTACGACAGCCAGGATGCCACGCATCTTGACCATCGCACCCTCACGCCCGAAGATTTCTACTCGACCATTCGCTACCTGCTCAAGCTGCGCAAGAACATCGGCATGGTCGACGACATCGATCACCTGGGCAATCGCCGTGTCAGGGCCGTCGGCGAATTGATGGAGAATCAGTTCCGCATCGGCCTGGTCCGCATGGAGCGCGCCATCAAGGAAAAGATGAGCGTCTATCAGGAGCTGTCGACGGCGATGCCGCACGACCTGATCAACGCCAAGCCGGTGATGGCCGCGATTCGCGAATTCTTCGGATCTTCTCAACTGTCCCAATTCATGGATCAGACCAACCCTTTGTCCGAGATCACGCACAAGCGCAGACTCTCGGCACTTGGACCGGGTGGTTTGTCCAGAGAACGCGCAGGCTTCGAAGTCCGCGACGTGCACCCTACGCACTACGGCCGCATTTGCCCGATTGAAACGCCTGAAGGTCCGAACATCGGACTGATCAGCTCACTAAGCTGCTTTGCGCGTATCAACGAGTACGGATTCATCGAGTCGCCTTACCGCAAGGTCAAGGAGTCTCGCATTCTCGACTTCGTTGAGATCGCCAACGCAGGCGAAAGCGGACTGCGCGTCGGCGACCACATCGAGTCGACGGAAGCGGTGCGCCTCAATGAGGAGTTCCGCGCGGCCGGCAAGCGCCCCATCGACCACATCCCGTTCAGCTTCTACCTGTCGGCGTGGGAAGAGGATAAGCACACCATTGCGCAGGCCAACATCGAGTTCAACGAAGAAGGCGTCATCACCGAAGATCTGGTGAATGCCCGCCGTCAGGGCAACTTCGTTCTCGTCAACCGCGATGACGTGGATTACATCGACGTCAGCCCCAAGCAACTGGTTTCGGTCGCCGCTTCGCTCGTCCCGTTCCTCGAGCATGACGATGCGAACCGCGCGCTGATGGGCGCCAACATGCAGCGTCAGTCGGTTCCTCTGCTGGTGGCCGAAGCGCCGCTGGTGGGCACCGGCATGGAAGGCGTCACCGCGCGCGATTCCGGCGCGGTCATTCTCGCCAAGCGCAACGGCATTGTGGACTCGGTCGACTCGGAGCGCATCATCGTGCGCGTCGAGGGTGAGCATCACCCGACCCAGCTCTCCCGCGAAGTCGGCTCCGACATCTATCAGCTCATCAAGTTCAAGCGCTCCAACCAGAACACCTGCATCAATCAGAAGCCGGTGGTCCGTCAGGGAGATCGCGTGATCAAGGGGCAGGTCATTGCCGACGGCCCTTGCACCGAACAGGGCGAGTTGGCGCTCGGGCGTAACGTGCTGGTGGCCTTCATGCCCTGGCGCGGCTACAACTTCGAGGACGCCATTCTGATCTCGGAGAAGCTGGTCCGCGAAGACTACTACACCTCGGTGCACATCGAGGAGTACGAAATCGAAGCCCGCGACACGAAGCTCGGACCGGAAGAGATCACCCGCGACATTCCCAACGTCAGCGAGCACGCGCTGCGCGACCTGGACGAAAGCGGCGTCATCCGCATCGGCGCCCAGATCAAGCACGGCGACATCATGGTCGGCAAGGTAACGCCCAAGGGCGAAACCCAGCTGACCCCGGAAGAGAAACTGCTCCGCGCCATCTTCGGTGAAAAGGCCGGCGACGTTCGCGATGCTTCGCTCATTTGCCCTCCGGGCATTGAGGGAACCATTGTCGACGTGCGCATCTTCAGCCGCAAGGGGCAGGAGAAGGACGAACGCGCCAAGCAGATCGAGGCGGAGTACATTTCCAAGCTCGAGAAGAACCTGGGCGACGAAATCCGCATTCTCACCGACGAGCGCCTCAAGCGCCTCGACGGCATTCTGGGACAGAAGGAAGTGCTGGCCGACCTGCACGACGAGCGCACCAACAAGCGCCTGTTGACCAAGGGCGTCCTGCTCGACCGCGAGACCATCGAGCGCATCTCCACCAAGAACCTCAAGCGCATCCGCTACGCCGACAAGGACCCGCGGGTGAACGAGCAGATCGACGAGATCGAAGAGATGACCTCCAGGCAGATCGAGGTTCTGCGCAAGATTACCAATGAAAAGATTGGGAAGCTGCAGAAGGGCGACGAACTGCCTCCTGGCGTCATCAAGCTGGTCAAGGTGTACATCGCCATGAAGCGCAAGCTGAGTGTCGGTGACAAGATGGCCGGCCGTCACGGCAACAAGGGCGTGATCGCGCGCATCCTTCCTGAGGAAGACATGCCGTATCTGCCCGATGGAACCCCGGTGGAGATTGTTCTCAATCCGCTCGGCGTCCCGTCCCGTATGAACGTCGGGCAGATTCTGGAAACCCATCTGGGTTGGGCAGCGCACGAGCTCGGCAAGCGGATCGCCGAGACCATTGAGGCCAACAACGATGTGAACGCGACGCGCGAAATGATGAAGAAGGAATTCGCGGGTACGGCCACATTGCGGCAGTTGATGGAACTGGACGACGAGATGCTGCTTCGCGTCGGCGCCGGCATGAAACGCGGCATCTGGTTCGGAACGGCGGTCTTCGACGGCGCGCAGGAAAGCGAAATCAAGGCCATGCTGGCCGCTGCCGGCTTGCCCTCTTCGGGCAAAACGGCGCTCTTCGACGGCATGACCGGCGAGCAGTTCGAACAGCCGGTGACCGTGGGCTACATCTACATGTTGAAGCTCTCTCACCTGGTCGACGACAAGATTCACGCCCGTTCGATTGGCCCGTACTCGCTGATCACACAGCAGCCGCTGGGCGGCAAGGCGCAATTCGGTGGACAGCGTTTCGGCGAAATGGAAGTCTGGGCCCTGGAAGCATACGGCGCGGCTTACATCCTGCAGGAACTGCTCACCGCCAAGTCGGACGACGTCTACGGCCGAACAAAGATTTACGAGGCCATCGTCAAGGGTGAGGCGGCCATCGAGCCGGGCGTACCGGAGTCGTTCAACGTGCTGATTCGCGAATTGCAGTCGCTATGCCTGGATGTGGAGCTGATCAAGCGAGCCGACCTGATCAAAAAGGTGGCTCCCACGCCGGAGATCGCGGCGGTCGCGGACTAGGTGCGAGGGAACAGGGATCAGGGCTCAGGGATCAGTAATGTGATCTGCTGAACCCTGACCCCTGAACCCTGATTTCTGTTCCCTGTTTTTAGGACTCTTCTTGAAAGCGGTAATCACCGCTTCCCGGGAAGGAAGAGCCCTTAAGTAATCCCGGGAAAAGCCGCGGCAGGGGCCGTTAGGTCCGCCAAGGAGGGTCGTCTTGTTCCGTTCGAACCCATTTGAACTTTCCAGCCCGATTACCGATTTCGACGCTATCCGCATCATGCTGGCCTCGCCAGAGAAGATCCGCAGCTGGTCGCACGGCGAGGTCACCAAGCCCGAGACCATCAACTACCGCACCTTCAAGCCGGAGCGCGACGGCCTTTTCTGCGCCCGCATCTTTGGACCTGTGACCGACTGGGAGTGCCTGTGCGGCAAGTACAAGCGCATGAAGCACCGCGGCGTCATCTGCGACAAGTGCGGCGTCGAAGTCACGGTCAGCAAGGTGCGCCGCGAGCGCATGGGACACATTGAGCTGGCGTCTCCGTGTTCGCACGTCTGGTTCTTCAAGGGGCTGCCCTCGCGCATTGGCCACCTGCTCGACATCTCGCTGCGCGATCTGGAGAGCATTCTCTACTTCGAGTCCTATGTCGTCGTCGATCCCGGCGACGCGCCGGTGAAGGAACGCGAGATCATCAAGGACGAAGCCAAGTTCCGCGAACTGGATCAGCAGTTCCGGCCCTCCGGCTTCAAGGCCATGATGGGCGCTGAAGCCATCAAGGAACTCCTCAAGCGCGTTCAGATCGACGAGCTGGGCATCGAACTGCGCGAGCGCATGAAGACCGAGACCTCGGCGCAGAAGAAGATCAAGTACTCCAAGCGTCTCAAGGTTGTCGAAGCCTTCCGCAAGAGCGACAACAAGCCGCAGTGGATGATTCTCGATGTGCTGCCGGTCATTCCTCCCGAGCTGCGCCCGCTGGTGCCGCTGGATGGCGGACGTTTCGCGACTTCCGATCTCAATGATCTCTATCGCCGCGTCATCAACCGCAACAACCGGCTGAAGAAGCTGATGGATCTGCACGCTCCCGAGGTCATCGTGCGCAACGAAAAGCGCATGCTCCAGGAAGCGGTCGACGCGTTGTTCGACAACGGCCGTCGCGGCCGCGTTCTGCGTGGCGCCAACAACCGTCCGCTGAAGTCGCTCTCGGATACGCTGAAGGGCAAGCAGGGCCGCTTCCGTCAGAACCTCCTTGGCAAGCGCGTCGATTACTCCGGCCGTTCGGTCATCGTCGTCGGCCCCGAGCTGAAACTGCACCAGTGCGGTCTTCCCAAGAAGATGGCATTGGAATTGTTCAAGCCGTTCATCTATCACCGTCTGGAACAGACCGGGCACTGCACCACCATCAAGCAAGCCAAAGAGATGGTCGAAATGCAGGAACCGGTGGTCTGGGACATCCTTGAGGAAGTCATCAAGGATCACCCGGTGCTGCTGAACCGCGCCCCTACGCTTCACCGCCTGGGCATTCAGGCTTTTGAGCCGGTGCTGGTTGAAGGCAAGGCCATCAAGATCCACCCGCTCGTCTGCACGGCGTTCAACGCCGACTTCGACGGCGATCAGATGGCTGTTCACATTCCGCTGTCGCCTGAAGCGCAGATCGAAGCCAGCGTGCTGATGCTCGCTTCGCACAATATTCTTTCGCCCGCTTCCGGTCAGCCCATCACCGTTCCGACGCAGGATATGGTGCTCGGCCTCTATTACTTGACCAAGGCCAAGAAGAACGCAAAGGGCGAAGGACGCGTCTTCGCCAACACGGAAGAGATCCTGATGGCGCTAGAGGCCAAGGAAGTCGAGACCCTCTCGCCTATCCGCCTGCGCTACACCGGCAAGGTGCTCGACATGACCACCGCCTACGACGACCAGGATCTGACCCACACCGAAGCGGCCGATTACAACAAGCAGTACATCTCGACCACCGTCGGCCGTGTTATCTTCAACGACCAGCTGCCTTCCGGCATGCCCTTTGTCAACGGCCTGCTCAAGAAGAAGGGCATCGGTCAGCTGGTGAACTATTGCAACCAGAACCTCGGGCTTGAAGTCACGGTCGGGATGCTCGACCGCATCAAGTCTCTCGGGTTCCACTACGCCACTGTCTCCGGCCTCTCTGTCGGCCTCGACGACATGGTGATCCCGGCGAGCAAGTACACCACCGTCGACGCCGCCGACAAGAAGGTGATCGAAGTCCAGAAGCAGTACATGGACGGAGCAATCACCAACGGCGAGCGCTCCAACAAGGTTATCCAGATGTGGTCCGCCGTCACCGACCAAGTCGCCGACGAGATGTTCGGCAACATGAAGCGGGCCGACGACGAGGGTGCTTTCAACCCCATCTACATCATGGCCGACTCCGGCGCTCGCGGTTCGAAGCAGCAGATTCGTCAGCTCTCCGGCATGCGCGGACTGATGGCCAAGCCCTCGGGCGAAGTCATTGAAACCCCGATTACCGCCAACTTCCGCGAAGGCCTCACGGTGTTGGAGTACTTCATTTCGACCCACGGCGCTCGCAAGGGTCTGGCCGATACGGCGCTCAAGACCGCCGACTCGGGCTACCTGACCCGCCGCCTGGTCGACGTTGCCCAGGACGTTATCGTCACCGAGTACGACTGCGGAACCGTCGAGGGCATCTATGTGGGCGCCATCGTCGAGTCCGGCGAGATCATCGAAGAACTTAGGGACCGCATCATCGGCCGCGTGACTCTTGAGAGGATCAAGGACTACGACGGCAACATCGTGGTGGATGTGAACCAGGCCATCGATGAAGAGATTGCCGTGGCGATTCAGGGCGCGGGCATCGAGCGGGTCAAGATCCGTTCGGTGCTCACCTGCGAATCCAAGCGCGGCGTCTGCGCGCTCTGCTACGGCCGCAACCTCGGCTCGGGCCGCATGGTTGAGCTCGGCGAAACCTGCGGCGTCATCGCGGCACAGTCCATCGGCGAGCCCGGAACGCAGCTCACCATGCGTACCTTCCACGTCGGCGGCACCGCCAGCCGCGTGCAAGACAAGTCGCGCCTGGATGCCAAAAACAATGGCTATGTGCGCTTCCTCAACCTGAACACCGTCGAAAGCAAAGACGGCACCCTGGTCGCCATGAACCGCTCCGGTTCGCTGGTCGTGCAGGATGAGCGTGGCCGCGAAAAGGAACGCTACCAGGTCGTCTACGGCGCTCGCCTCCGCGTGCGGCCCGACGAGCCGGTCAAGCTGGGCCAGTTGTTGGCCGAGTGGGATCCGTACACCTACTCCATCCTCACCGAAATCGGTGGCACGGTGCAGTTCAAGGATCTGCAGGAAGGCATCACGCTCAACGAAGAAGTCGATGAAGTTACCGGCCTTTCTCAGTGGATCGTGGCCGATGCACCCGACGAAAAGCGCCAGCCGACCCTGAACGTGAAGAACGCCAAGGCGCACAAGCGCTACCTGCTGCCGCGCGGTTCGCACCTCATGGTTCAGGATGGCGACGAAGTGGGTCCCGGCGACGTTCTCGCCAAGATCCCCAAGGAGAGCACCCGCACCAAGGACATCACCGGTGGTCTGCCGCGCGTCGTCGAGCTTTTCGAAGCCCGCAAGCCGCGTGAAACGGCCATCATCAGCGAAATCGACGGTGTGGTCCGGTTCGGCGAAATCTCCAAGGGACAGCGCAAGATCTACATCACGGCCGACAACGGAGACGAAAAGGAATACTCCGTGCCCCGTGGTATTCACGTCAACGTTCAGGAAGGCGAGCGTCTGCGCGCCGGCGATCCTCTCATGGATGGACCGCTGAACCCGCACGACATTCTCGACGTCCTCGGCGAGAAGGCGTTGCAGGGCTACCTGGTGAACGAGATTCAGGAAGTCTATCGTCTGCAGGGCGTGGCCATCAGCGACAAGCACATCGAAGTGATTGTTCGCCAGATGCTGCGCTGGGTTCGTGTGGACGATGTGGGCGACACCGCATTCCTGCTCGAACAGCAGATCGATCGCTTCCGCTTCAACGAAGAGAACGAGCGCGTGCTCAAGACCGGAGGACGTCCCGCAACCGGCCGTCCGCTGCTGTTGGGCATCACCAAGGCTTCGCTCTCGACGGACAGCTTTATCAGTGCAGCCAGCTTCCAGGAGACGACACGCGTCCTCACCGAAGCCAGCATCAACGGCGCCATCGACAACCTGCGCGGCCTCAAGGAGAACGTCATTGTCGGCCGCCTCATTCCCGCCGGCACGGGCCTCGAGTACTACCGCAACGTTCAGCTCTCTCCGGAGTTGGAAGAAGCGGCAGCCCGTGTGCAGCAGGAAGTCCACGCCGAGATCGAAGCCGCCGAACGCGAACTCGAACTCATGCGCCAGGAAGGCGAAGCCGAAGAGATGGCAGCGGAATAACGCAGCCTCTCATCAAGAAGCCATTACAACCAAAGAGGCCCGGCGCAAGCCGGGCCTCTTGTTGTCGTGGGAGTTCAATGTACGGCTTGATGTCTCCGGTGCCTGGATGTACCATTCACTGCGGTTGTATAGAGGGGCCTGGGTTTCCAGGCCCCTTTCGTTTACGACCGAAGTGTGCCTATACTGCAGGAAGGCGGTTCTATGATTACCATTCAGGAGCTTCTACTCGGCGTTGGTCTGGCATCGCTGATTCCTTCTGCGATCACCCTGATCGGGGTGTGGTTGATCAATAGCCGTTTTAATGGGATTGAAACGCGGCTGATCAACATCGAGGGCGACCTGCGTCAGTTCTATCGCGAGCAAGGCCGTCACGAGGGCGAGATCAATATGCTCAAGGAACGCGGGGCCTGATATTGCGGAATCGCTTTACGAGATCGCTGCGCGGAGCCCAAGCCCATCGGCGATTTCGCCAAGTCGCTGCTCTCTGGTCCAGATCGAGATCGATCTGTCGAGGAGAGCGGAGGCTAGCAGGTGAAGGTCGGTGATGCCGATTCCCCTTCGGTATAGCTTCCTGAGCTCGACCAGTCCGAACAACTCACCGGTTTGCGCGATCTGAACCTGGGGCAGCCGTGCCAGGTCTGCCAGCACCATTTCCCGATGGACGATCGAACCCAGGGCGAGTTCCAGCCGGACGAACGGGTGGCTGACGACTTCATCGTTGTAGAGCAATTCCTGTAGTTTCGCTTCCGGGCTGCGCAGATGGTCGATCCAGATGGACGTATCGACGAGGATCACTCTTCCCCCCTGCGCCGCGGAGCGGCTTCAGCGGTAGGATCGCTTCCTCCAAGAGCCGCCAATCGCCGGGCAGCCTCATTTCGAACCAGCCTGGTGAGAGCTTCTCTTACCAGGGTTGCCTTTTCCGTGATGCCGGTATACTCCTCAGCCTGCCGAACCAACTCGTCGTCCAGGGCAATCGTTGTACGCATGGGAACCTCCTATGTGCGGATATTAGCATCAAATCGATGCCATTTAAAGTGCCTTTAAATCCAAAGGAGAAGATTCAGAATCGGGGCTCATAGCTGGTGAGATTTGTGAGCAATGCCCCATCATCTACTTGTATTTATAAACAATAATGCCTATATTTGATCCATGAAGAGCTCCGAGTTCAAGCGATGGCTGAAAGAACAGGGAGCGACATTCGGGAAGCTCCAAGGCTCCCATTTGAAGGTCTTTCTGAATGGCCGCCAGTCGATATTGCCTATGCACCACAAGGAAATCGGCAAGGGCCTCGTAGAGGACATCAAAAAGCAACTCGGACTCAAGTAAAGGGGCGGAAAATGCGAGCATATCCAGTGGAAATGGTCCAGGACGGGAAGTTCATTAAGGTGAGTTTCCCCGATATTCCCGAAGCACTCACCCAGGGAAAGGACCGGGACGAGGCTCTGGTGATGGCCAAAGAAGCTCTTGAATTGGCGATGGAGTTCTATTTCGAGGATCGTCGCCCAGTTCCGGAACCATCGAAAGCGAAGCGCGGCCAGGCGGTCGTGGAGCTTCCGGCTAGTCTCTCGGCGAAGGTTCTCCTGCTGAACGAAATGCTGCGGCAAAAGGTGCGCCCGGCCGAACTGGCCCGTCGGCTGAACACGACGCCGCAAGAAGTGAACAGATTGACGAACATTCGGCACACATCGCGGATCGACGGAATCGCGGCAGCGCTCAAGATGCTGGGAAAGACTTTAGAGATACGGGCGGTTTAAGCTCCCATCCCCGCAACCCATCCGCTTCACCACACTCGTCGCGAACCCCACGACGGCACCCTCCTGCAAGCCGATGGCCGCACCCGAGGCGGCCGTTATACACTTCTTTTGTGATGGAAACTACGGGTTGCGGTACCGCTATCGTTACGCCTTTCAAGGCGGATGGATCGATCGACGACGCGGCGCTCTGGGCGCTGGTCAACTGGCAAATCAACTCTGGAATCGACTTCCTGGTCGCCTGTGGCTCCACGGGTGAAGCCGCTACCCTGGAAGAGGATGAGTGGCTGCATGTGGTGAGCCTGATCGTGCAGGCTGCCGATGGCCGCGTGCCGGTCTGGGCTGGATGCACATCGAACTGCACCAAGACCCTGCTTCGCCAGGCTGCCCTGTTGCGCCAGGTGCCCGGTGTCAGTGCCGTGCTTTCCGCCAATCCTTACTACAACAAGCCCACCCAGGAAGGCCAGTTCCAGCACTTCCTCGCCTTGGCGCGGGCTGTCGACCCCATGCCGGTGGTGCTTTACAACGTACCGGGCCGCACCGCCGCCAATCTGGAGCCTGAAACCGTGGCTCGACTGGCCGCCGCCGCCTCCAACATCGTCGGGATCAAGGAAGCCAGCGGCAAGCTCACCCAGATTGCCGAGCTGGCCCACAACATGCCGCGCGGCTTCAAGATCTTCTCCGGCGACGACAACCTGGCTCTCGCCGCCATCGGAATCGGCGCGCACGGGCTCATCAGCGTCGCCAGCAACGAGGCCCCGGCCGAGGTTTCCAGCATGGTCACTTCCGCTTTGAAGAACAACTGGGCGGAAGCGCGCGAGCTGGAACGTCGTTTCGCCCGGCTTTTCGAGGCAAATTTCTGGGAATCGAACCCCGCGCCGGTCAAGACTGTCCTGCAGCTCATGGGCCGCGCCGGCGATCATGTTCGCCTGCCGCTGGTTCCTCCCTCTGCCGCTACCCGCGCTCGCCTGGAGCGCCTGGTCAGCGAGCTGGGATTGCTCAAGCACGTCGCGCCGCCCGCCGGGCTGCGCTCCGAAGTGTTTTAAAAGCAGGGAACAGGGAACAGGGATCAGGAAAAGCAGGGAACAGGGAACAGGGATCAGGGATCAGAAAAGCAGGGAACAGGGAACAGGGATCAGGGATCAGAAAAGCAGGGAACAGGGAACAGGGATCAGGAAAGCAGGGAACAGGGAACAGGGATCAGGGATCAGGAAAAACAAAGCCCCATCGACCGGACGGCCGATGGGGCTTTTCTTCGCCGCCTTATTCCTTAATTTTGTGAGAGATGGGTACCCCTGCTCCGAGGTCCACACGGGCCGGTCTTCGTTGTGGGTGGAGATCCCTCGCTTTGGGGGAGCCGGGAAAGCGCAAGCACCTGACCCCTGACCCCTGATCCCTGTTCCCTGTTCTCTACTCCCTACTACCTGCCTTTCTGTTCCCTGTTCCCTGATCTCTACTCCCTACTACCTGCCTTTCTGTTCCCTGTTCCCTGATCCCTGTTCCCTGTCCTTAACAATTCCCAGCCGCTCGTAGATCGGGCGCATCTCGGCGCGGATTCCCGCCAGACGGGTCCAGAACCACAGAGCCCCAAGGATGCAAGCGATCCCGCTCACGATCACCGTTCTCTGCGCGCCCATCACGTGCGCCAAGAAGCCGCTCAGCAGACTCCCGAACGGCGCCATTCCCACAAACGCCATGGTGTAGTAGCTCATCACCCGGCCGCGCATCTTCTCGTCGACCAGTGTTTGCAGAATCGTGTTGCTGGCCACCATCCCTTGCATCATGCCGAAGCCGGTCACCAGCATCATGGCCATGGAGAACCAGAGGCTGTTCGACAGCCCGAAGAGCACCAGCCCCACGCCGAAGACGCCCGCCCCGATGGGCAGCATTTTGGTCAGCCCGCGCACATTCCGCCGCATCACCATGGAAAGCGCGCACCCCAGCGACCCAACCCCCACCGCGCCCATGAGGAAGCCCAGCGTGTGCGGCCCCCCATGCAGCACCTGCGCGGCAAAAATCGGCATCAGCACCATGAAGGGCCAGCCCATCAGGCTCAGCAGCGCAAACAGCGTCAGGATGGTCCGGATCGGCGTAATGCCCGCCACGTAGGTCCACCCCTCGCGCAGTTGGGTCATCATCGAGGTCGCTGTGCGGTGAATGCGGTCCGCGGGGATGCGCATCATCAGCAGCGAGGCGATCACCGCGATGTAGCTCACCCCGTCCACGGCAAAACACCAGCCCTCGTTGGTGGCTGCGATCAACATGCCCGCCAGCGCCGGCCCCACCAGCCGCGCCGCATTCACCATCGATGAGTTGATGGCGATGGCGTTCGACAGGTCCGCCTTGTCCTGCACCATCTTCACCATGAAGGACTGCCGTCCGGGCATATCGAAGGCGTTCACCAGCCCCTGGACCACGCTGAGGATCAGCACTTCGGCGATGGTGATGCGATGCGAGAGCGTCAGCCAGGCCAGCAGCAGAGACTGCACCATGGCGGCCGATTGCGTCCAAACCAGCAGCGTGCGTCGGTCGAGGCGATCCACCACCACTCCGGCCAGCGGCGCCAGCAGGAACGTCGGGATCTGCCCCGCAAAGCCCACCGTTCCCAGCAGCAGCGGCGACTTGGTCAGCCGGTACACCAGCCACGAAGTGGCGATGCGGGTCATCCACGTGCCGATGAGAGAAATGCTTTGCCCGGCAAAGAACAATCGGAAATTCCGGTGCCGCATGGCTCTCCATGCGTGTGAGTAGTCGCTGAGAGCACCAGTCCCGGACTCTGCCTCGTTTTCAGTTGCCGCCATGGTTGTATTTTAGGGGTCAGGGGGCAGACGGCAGGGAACAGGGAGTAGGGAACAGGGAGTAGGGAGTAGGGAATAGGGAGTAGCCGAGAGCTTCCGTGCTCTCGGTCTATGGTCTCCTCAACCAAAAACCGTCATTCTGAGCGGTAGGCATTGAAGCGGAAGAGCGGAAGGACTGGCGCATTGCCTTTCTGACCCCTGACCCCTGACCCCTGACCCCTGATCCCTGTCTTTCCCTACTTCGCCACCGTCAGCGTCACCACCGTGTCCTGATCCACGCGCACGCCGGCGGGGGGGGTCTGGGCGAAGACCGTGCCGGTTCGCGCCGGAGGCCTGGGGGCCGCATCGCCACTTCCAACCGCCAGAAAGGGCGCATCCGCCAGCTTCATCGGTCCGGCCTTGATGCCTACGCGGTTTAGCTCGGCTGCCGCCGTCGCCGCGGTGAGCCCGCTCAGGTCGGGCATCAGGTAGCCGTCCGAGCTTTCGTCGTCCGCTGCGGCTACCAGAAGATTAATGGTGGGGCTGGCAATTCCCTTGGACTTCCCGGGAGGATCCTGCGCCAGCACCAAACCTTCCGGTGCACCTGGCCAGGGAAGACGCGCGGTCACGCCCACTCCCAAGCCTACGCGCCTCAACTGCAGCGTCGCCATGCGCTCGTCGAGTCCCAGCGTATCCGGAACGTCCACGGTCTGCGGGCCCAGGCTTTCCGCCACACGGACCTTCCACTCCCGCCGCACCACAGTGCCCGCCGCGGGCGACTGGGTCAGAATGTGTCCCGCGGCCACGTCGGACGAGTAGTAGCGGTTGTCCACGTCCAGCACCAGCCCCAGCCCCGCGGTCTGGCTGCGTGCGTCGGCCTCGGTCATGCCCTTCAGCGCCGGAACCTGCACCTCGGCTCCGTGGATGGCGAAATGCATGGTGGTAATGGCCGCAAGAAGCGCTACTGCCACCAGGAGCATCACCAGAGACGCCACATGGATGAAGTTCAGCAAAGGACGTCTGCTCATAGCTCCGTCTCGTCGTCGCTGTTGTAGACAATCTCGTAGTCGATGCTGGCTGCCTGCGAAAGCATCCGCGAGATCGGGCAATACTTCTCCGTGCTCAGCGCCACCGCGTCTTCCACCGCCTTGCGGTCCAGCGTTCCGCTTACCGCGTAGGTCAGTTTGATATGGGTAAACACTCGGGGAGGCTTCTCAGCCTGGCTGGCGGTTGCCGTCACCCTCAGGCCGGTCAGCCGTTGCCGCTTCTTCTCCAGGATTCCCACCACGTCCACGCTGGTGCAGCCGCACAGCCCCATCAGCACAGCTTCCATCGGTCCCGGCCCGCTGAAGTGCTCAGCCCCGGCATCGAATTCGATGGTGTGTCCGCTCTCCGACTGGCCTTCGTAGAAGCCGTTGCCTCGCCAAATGCTGTGCGCAATCATCCGGGACCCTCTCGCAGATTGTAGAAGATGTCGCGTTCGGTTTATCGCAGATTATCCGTCGCCGGTTCCGGATGGATCGTGACCCGGTCCACCTCCGGGCATTCCAGCTTGAAGCGATCTTCCAGCGCGGTGATGGCCAGGTGCACCCGTTGCATGCTCAGATCGTCGGGCAGGGTGCAGTGGCAGGAGACGGAAATGTGCTCGCCGCTGCGGCCCACCATTACTTCATGCACATCCATCACATCGGGCAAATGCGTCGCCGCCGAAACCAGCGCCCGCTCGATGCGCCGGTCCTCTTCCACCAGCTCTTCCGGGTGCTCGATGGTGGCCGGCTCGCTCTCGATGTGCGTCAGCACGGCGTCCAACTCCGGCACGTCGCGCAGAATCTCCGCTTCCAGACTGCAGACAAAGTCGTGCGCCTCTTTCAGGGGCAGGGTCTCGTCCAGCTCCAGGTGCTGCTCTACGCGCAGTTTACCCTGGTGCGACTGCACGCTCAGCTCGTGGACACTTACATTGTTCCGGGCCGCAACGGCCCGCACCCGGTCGAAGATGCTTTCCGCCCGCGCCTGCCGCGGAACCGTGTGGATCACCACGTCGGCTTCCGGCAGCGTCCGGTGCACGGCTTCGGTCGCTGCGCGCACCAGGTCCTGGGTGTGCTCAAAGGTGTAGCGCCTGGGCAGCGCCAGAGTCAGGTCGGCAAAATGGCTGGCTCCCGCGCGCCGCATCCGCGCCTGCTCCACCGCGAGCACGCCCGCCACATGCTCCACATTCCCGATGATCTCGCGCCTTGTCTGGGCGGGGATCTCGTCCAGCAGAACGCCCACCGCTTCCTGTCCCAGGCGAATGGTCAGGCGCAGAATGAGCAACGAAACCATCACTGCGGCAATGGGATCGGCATAATGCAGAATCGGAATCCGAAAATCTTGCCCCACCCAGCTCAACCCCAGACCGGCCAGCACCGCCAACGACGACCAGATGTCCGAAGCAAAGTGGAAAGCGTCGGTAGCCAATGCCGACGAACCGGTGCGGTCGGCTACCTTCTTGAGCGCCCTAGACCGCCAGAAGTCCACCGCGATGGAGGCAACCACCACGGCGACCGGCCACACCGAATGGCGCAGCTCGACGGAGTGATACATCATGCGCCGGATCGCCTCATAGATGATCCAGCCGCTCGAAACGGCCATCAGAATCACTTCGCCGAACGACGACAGGTTCTCCACTTTCGCGTGGCCATAGGTGTGGTCTTCGTCCGGAGGCAGATCGCTGACCCGCACCGAAAAGAAGGTCAGCGCCGCACCCACCAGGTCCAGCCCGGAGTGGGCCGCGTCCGACAGAACACCGAGGGATCCAGACATCAGGCCCGCCGCCAGCTTGAGCAGCGTCATCACCGCCGCTGCCAGCATGGAGTGCGCGGCTACGCGCCTTTTCTCCGCGGAAAAGCCGGCCGTCTTGCTTGCGTCTGGAGTCATGGCGTACTTAGCCTATCGCATTCTCGCCAGGCTGGTTCCTGCAGGCCGCATACGTGCGCCCGGGCGTAATCAGAGAATTATGTCAGATCGCTGTTTCGATACGCGAAAATCCGGGGCAGAGGCTTGGTTAGGCCTGCCCTGCACCGCGTGTCGCCGTGTACAGTCCGGCAATCCCGAAGGTATACGGCTGCCAATGGCAGGCCGCGTAGCCCGTTGTGTCCATCAGACGGAGCATCTCCGGCGGAGGAGGGAAGTTGCCCACCGAGGTCGGCAGATAGTTGTAGGGGCCATCCTTGCCGCAGATGGCGCGCCCGATCGCCGGAAGCACGTGCCGAAAATACACCGCGTAGGCCTTGCCGATCAGCCCGCCCGGCTCGCTGAAGTCCAAAATGCCCAACTGGCCGCCGGGCTTCAGAACCCGGTGAAATTCGCGCAGGCCCGCCTCGTAGTTGGCCAAATTACGGAACCCGAAGGCGGACACGATCAGGTTCAGCGATCCGGACGGCAGCGGCAGGTGCAGCGCGTCCGCTTCCATCGGCTCCGCATACGGCTGACCTGCTTTGCGCGCGCCCACGCCGGGCTTGCCGAATTTCTTCGCGCCGCGACGGAGCATTTCGCTGGAGAAATCCGCAGCCAGCACGGGTATGGAGTTGGCCGGCCTCCGCTTCAGCAGCGCCATGGTCATGTCGCCGGTGCCGCAGCAGATGTCCAGCACACTCGCTTCCGGGTCGGCCAGAACATTCCTGAACTGTCGTGCCGCCCGACTCCACCAAACACGGTCGATGTTGGCGCTCAGCACGTGGTTCAGCAGGTCATAGCGCGGCGCAATCGAGTCGAACATGGCGCGCACCGCTTCGGCTGCGGCGGCTTCGTCCTTTGCGCCTGCGGGCTTGGCTCCGGTGGTGGTCACGCGTGTTTCTCTCCCGCCCGCGCCAGCATGTAACCCACAGCGGCTTCCCGTTCCTTCGCCGACACGTCTTCCACCACCCCGGCGTCGCCGATGCCGATGGGCAGCACGAACCGCTTCACTCCGCCTACGTTCTTCTTGTCGCCGCTGGTGGCCGCAATAATCTTGCCGGCTCGCACCTTCAGCGGCGGCAGCGGCCCGTACATGTGGACCAGGCTTTCCATGCGCTCGAACTGCGGCTTGCTGATGGTCCCGCGTTCCTTGGCAAGATACAGAGCCGCCACCATGCCCCAGCCCACCGCCTCGCCGTGCAGCAGAGCCTTGTAGCTGGTGGCCTGCTCGATGGCATGACCAATGGTATGGCCGAAGTTCAGAATCATCCTCAGCCCATTCTCGCGCTCGTCCTTGTTCACCACCTCCGCTTTCATACGGATGGAGGCGGCAATCACCTTTTCCAGCGCCTTTGCGTCGCGCCCCAGAACGTCGTCTACGTGCTGCTCCATGAAGCGCACCAGCGACCGGTCGCGGATGATGCCTGCTTTCACGCTCTCCATCAGTCCGGAGTGCAACTCGCGGTCGTTCAAGGTGCCCAGCGTCGCAATGTCGGCAAACACTGCTAGCGGATGGTGAAAGGCCCCGATCAGGTTTTTGCCTTCGGGAAGGTTCACGGCCGTCTTGCCTCCCACCGAGCTATCCACCTGCGAAAGGAAGGTGGTGGGAATCCCCACATAGGGAATCCCGCGCATGAACATGGAGGCCAGAAAGCCGCCCAGGTCGCCCACGATGCCGCCGCCAAAGGCGATCAGCAGGGAACCGCGGTCGCCGCCGGCCTGCGCCATCTGCCGGGCCAGTTTTTCCACACTGGCCAGGGTCTTGTGTTTCTCCCCGGGAGCCAAAAACAGCATCACCGGCGGGTCTTGAAACGAGGTGAGAAACTTCTCGCCCCACAGGGCCCAGATCTCGGGCGAGGTCAGCACAAAGACGCGGCGCGGCAATCGGCCCACGACCCGCTCGATGCGCGGCGCCAGCGTCTCGATCAGCCCGCTGCCCGTCACGACGTCGTACTTCGCTGAAGGTGTCTCTACTCGAATGGTCTGCACAGTTCCATCCTAAATTGTGGGGCGAGATTTACTTAGAACTGTACAGCTACGGTTTTTTCGTTGGCGGGCTCATCTCCTGTTTTAGGAGGGAATATTCTCCAGATTGGAGGATGATTTAGGGGATACAATGGAACCGGAGTTGCCGCCATGTCCACCAGAGAAGAGCCAATTCGAGCCAGCGCAGCGATGCCGCGCGCGGCGGGCCGTCCCCGCAACCGCATCAAGCTGTCCACCACCGTAGCGGCGGAGAACTTTGCTTTTCTGGAGTCGATGGTGAACGCGGGCCGCACCGACTCGATTGCCGAGGCCGTGGATCTGGCGATTGCGCGGTTGCGTCTTGCCGAGAACCGGGCACGGCTCGAAGCCGCGACGGCGCAGTACTTTGACGGCCTCTCGCCGGCTGCCGAGGCGGAAGAGCAATCGCTGGCTGGGCTACTCCACCCGAGCGCAAGCAGCCTGGATTTTGACCTTGAGCCCTGAAGCCAAACCAAGACGCGGAGAGATCTGGCGCGCCGACCTGGGCGACGGCAAGAAGCACGCGGTGGTTGTGGTCTCGCTGGATCAGCGGAACTTGAGCGACCGAGCGTCCTCGGTGCTGGTGATTCCGTTTGGCAGCTATGGAGCGGAAGGGCCGACGGTGCTTCGGATGCAACCTGGCGAAACCGGATTGCCCGAACCTTCGTTTCTAAAGGCGCATTTCATCCAGGTTCTACCCAAAGAAAGACTCTTTGACCGGCTGCCGCGCGTGCTGTCGTCGGCTCAGATGCGGGAAGTGGTCTTGATGATCCGTCGGGCCGTGGACCCGGATGCGCCCTACAATCCGCTGCATGGCTGAATCAAAATGTTTCAGGCCAGCAAGCTCGGCTCATCTCGGCCCTCCCGAGCCACAGTCGCAGTCCCTAGTCCCTAGTACCTTGGTCCCTGTTCCCTCGTCCCTCCCAGCCCCTCAGTGTTAGCCTGATTCTTCATGGAAACAGCCTCTCAAGTTGATTTTCTGGTGATGGGCGCGGGCGTCGCCGGCCTGCGGGCGGCCGTCGAACTGGCTAATCACGGCGATGTTCTGGTCGTGACGAAAGAATCCCTGCGCGAATCCAACACGCATTATGCCCAGGGCGGCATCGCAGTTGCTCTGGAAGGCGATGAGGATGTCGCGCTTCATTTCGACGACACGGTCAACGCAGGCGATGGGCTGGTCAACCGCGCAGCCGCTCAGGCTCTGGTGGCCGAAGGCCCCATGCGCGTGGAAGAGCTGATCGGCTGGGGCGCGAACTTCGATCGCGAAAACGGGTTGCTGCTGCGCACACGCGAGGCCGCGCACTCCCGTCCCCGCATTCTGCATGCCAATGGCGACGCTACCGGCGCTGAAATCAGCCGCTCGCTGGTGGCCTTTGCACGTTCTCACCCGCGCATCCAGTTTGCCGAGTGGACCATGGTCACCGATCTGGTGGTCTCCGCCGGGCGCATCATTGCCGCCGACCTGCTCAACTGCAAGAATCAGCACCGCCGCGTGAGCGCGCGGGCCATTCTCATCGCCGCCGGCGGGGCCGGGCAGGTGTACAGCGATACCACCAACCCCGGAGTGGCCACCGGCGACGGAATCGCCCTGGCTGCCGGAGCGGGCGCGGACCTCGCCGACATGGAGTTTTACCAGTTCCATCCCACCGCGTTCTCTTTCCCCGGCGTACCCCGCTTTCTGCTTTCCGAGGCCCTGCGCGGCGAGGGTGCGTGGCTGCGCAACGATCGCGGCGAGCGCTTCATGGAGCGCTACCACCCCCGCCTGGAACTGGCGCCCCGCGACGTGGTTGCCCGCGCCATTACCCGCGAAGGCATGGGCGCAGAGCCCGGCGAGGTGCGCGTCGTCCACCTGGACATGCGCCATGTCACCGGCATCGATCTCCACCACCGCTTTCCCGGCATCACTGCCTTCTTGGCCAAGCAGGGACTGGACCTGCACCGCGACCTGATCCCCGTTCGCCCGGCGGCGCACTACCTGATGGGCGGTATCAAGACCGATCTCGACGGTCGCAGCACTTTGCCCGGACTGTATGCCGCTGGCGAGGCCGCCTGCACCGGAGTCCATGGGGCCAACCGCCTGGCCTCCAACTCACTGCTCGAAGGGCTGGTTTTTGGCGCGCGCGCCGCCCAGGCCATGCTGAGCGATGCCGCGCCTCCGGTTACCGCCCAACCTCCGCAGAGCGCTCCCGTTCAGCTGACGGCGGAGGAGCTAGCCCGCGTCGAAGCCTTGATAGCCGGATTGCAGGCCTCGATGTGGGCCTATGCCGGGCTGCTGCGCGAGGAGTCCACCCTGCGGCTCGGTCTTGCCGCGCAGGCCGACTGCGCCGCCCAACTGGCGGAATTTGTCCGCCTGGGCAAGAACGGCCGCCGCCTGGCCGAAGCTCTGGCCATCAGCAAGGTGGCGCACGCCATCCTGCAATCGGCCTTGGCTCGCACCGAGAGCCGCGGCGCGCATTACCGCAACGACTATCCCCAGCGCGACGACGCCCATTTCCAGAAGCACTCCGTCCTCGGAGCGGACGGGCGCATCGTTTTCGAGTAGGGAAAAGGGAGTAGGGACGAGGGACGAGGGAACAGGGAACAGGGATCAGGGATCAGGGGACAGGGAACAGGGATCAGGGACCAGGGACCAGGGGACAGGGAACAGGGAACAGGGAACAGGGAATAAGTATCCCTTGCTCGCTTGAGCGCAAGTGGTTTCCCCTGCGTCGTTTAGAGAAGATTCATCCGGTCCCAGCTCGAAAGGCGGTTGTATGCGCACGTCCGCGTTGTTCCTTGTTCTATCCCTACTTTTTTCCGCACCGAACTTTGTGAACGCACAGACCTCGGGCTACGCGCCTTCGCAGACCGTGGACGCGATTCCGCCTTTTGTGCTGGGTGGGTTGGAGGAGTACAGGAACAAGAACCTTGAGGATGCTGTCAAGATGTGGCTCAAGGGAAGCGCGTCCGAAGGCATGGGAATCAACCATCGCGCCGAGGAACTGCGCAGATTTGTCGAGAACAACGGAGCGTTTCAGTCGTGGGAATTGATGAGCACCCGCAATTATTCCGCGCGCTTCCGCATTGTCTACCTGGTTCTGCACTTCGAGAAGCGGCCCGTATTTGCCAGCTTTCAGGTCTATCGGTCGGACCAGGGCTGGATTCTGCTCAACAACTACGCGTTCAACGAGGATCCGGACAAGATCCTCCCCGCCTGTTCAGTTGCCAACTGATCCCTGAATCCCTTAGCCCCTCAGTCCCTCAGCCCCTAAGTCCCTAGTCCCTAGTCCCTGAGTCCCTGGTCCCTCAGTCCCTGCCTCATCGACACCACCGCACACACCGCCAGAATCGCGCCCATGATGGCCAGCGACAGGGTAATGGGCACCTCGATCCAGCGCGCGCCCAGCATCTTGAGAGCGACAAAGGCCAGCAGCGCCGCCAATCCGTAGTGCACGTAGCGGAAGCGGTCCAGCAGAGACGCCAGGGCGAAGTACAGCGAGCGCAGGCCCAGCACGGCGGCGATATTCGACGTGTACACCACAAACGGGTTGTGGCTCACCGCCAGCACGGCGGGAATCGAGTCCACCGCGAACAGTACATCCGTCACTTCGATGGCCAGGATGACCGGCAGCAGCGATCCACGGGCCGGCTGCATCGCCCGGATCCACCCAGGGATCGCAAAGCCAGGAATTGCCACATTCGGCGCACCGCTACGCACCAGCCTCCACGCGGCAAGCAGCAATATTCCGCCGAAGATCCAGTTGATCCACTCGAACCGCTGCAGAAGCGCGATGCCTCCGGCGATAAACGCCGCCCGCAAAATCACCGCTCCGCCCACCCCCCACAGCAGGGCGGTGTGCTGACGGCTCGGACTGATACGAAAGCCCTGAAAAATCACCATGAAGACGAACAAATTGTCCACGCTGAGCGAGGCTTCGATGGCGTAACCGGCCACGAACTCCAGCGCCGGCTGATGGCCGCGCGCCACCGCAATCCACCCAGCGAATATCGCCGCCGTCAGAGCCAGCACACCGGTCCAGATCCAGGAAGTGGAACGGGTTCGCGGCGTATCGCTCCGCCGTCCGGGCAGCAGGGCATCGGCGGCCAGCAACCCAGCCACCACCACATGAAACCCCACCCACCAGATCCAGGAGACGCCGGCAATCATGATTGAATGCTACAAGACAGGGAACAGGGAACAGGGATCAGAAAAGCAGGAAGTAGGGAGTAGGGAATAGGGAATAGGGAATAGGGAATAGGGAGTCGAGCAGCATGGTTGGGACGACCCGGGAATCAGGGCATTGAATCGTCGCGGGGCTGGCCAGCGGATTTGGTCGCAAAGACGATGCCGGGGGGCTGCTGCAGATTTTTCTACTCCCTACTCCCTATTCCCTACTCCCTGACCCCTGTTCCCTGACCCCTGTCCCCTGATCCCTGTTCCCTGTTCCCTGATCCCTGTTTTATTCAACTCGCTGTAGAGCCCCAGGTCCCGGCCGGCGAGGGTTTTGACGATGTAAAGAATCTGACCGTAGTGCAGGCCGAAGTGCTCCACCACCTGGTAAACGGCGTCCAAGCCGCTGACGTGGTAGCCCTGAATCTCGTAGCGCGCCACCAGGTCGGCCTGGGTAAGCCGGTCCAGAACAACCGCCGCCTGCTGCATCGTGCGGTCCAGCCGACCCAGCAGTTCCGCCGCCGGGATCCCATCTCGCTCGGCAAACTCGGATGGCCGGTCGCGCTCGTCCTGCAACCGGTTGAACGAGGCGACCAACCACTGAAAGACATTCCCGTTCAAATGGAGCACTAGGTTGCCGATGCTGTTGCTGGCTTCATTGGGCCGCCACCACACCTGCACGGCGCTCAGCGGTTCTACCGCACCGCGCAGCCGAGGCCAGTACTGCTTGAGCAGCTTGCGTCGCGAAAAACCCAGAAAGATCCGTGAAACATCCGCATCCATTTCAGACATGGCAGGGCGCTCCTTTCAGGTCGATGCGTATTGCCCTATTTTCTGTTTGGTGGAAGTCTTCTCATGAATTTCAGCCTCTAAGAAAACGTTCATCGGGGGCTAAACAGACTGCGGAAAACGATTCAAATTCGAGTGAATCGTCGAAGTGGGCATTAGCCGGGGCTAAAGCCCAGCTCATTCCATTGGCCTTATCGGCACGACTCAAGTCGTGCCCTGACGCTCCTTGCCTTCCCAATGGAGCTTTTCGCAGCCTGCAAGGAGTGTTCTTTCAGAGACGAAGAAGCGCCCTTTCAGAATTGGTTCCTGAGATGACTTTCCAGTCCCTTGGCCCCTCAGTCCCCAGTCCCTAGTCCCTATTCCCCAAGTCCCTGCTTCACCGCGCATTCACCAACCGTATCGTCTCCAAAAACACGTCGCCGTCGATGGTCAGGCTCCTGGCGCTGATCTTGTCCAGGGTGTCCTGCGCCGTGTGGTGGTAGCTGTTGTTCGGCCCGTAGTTCAGGTCGATGATGTCGATCGAGGGCACGCCGCGCTGCACAAACGGAAGATGATCGTCTTCCACCGGCTCGTCCTGCTTGAAGAAGTACTTCTCATAGTGGAATTTCTTCGCGGCCTGGCGAACGTCGTCCACCAGCCAGTCGGTGGAGCGGGTTTCGTGCTGAATGTCCAGATCCTTGTCGCCGATCATGTCGGCCAGCAGGAAGGCCTTGATCTTGCCCAGCGTGCCATCGCGGCCCCACTTCGCGGCCAGGTGGCGGCTGCCATATGTGTTATCCGTGCCTTGCCAGCTCTGGATGGCCTCTTCGCCGTCGAAGAACACCAGCCACACCGAGTAGCCGTCCAGCGTTTTGCCGCGTAGCTGGTCGCCGATGGCCGCCAGCAGACCGGTCGTCGCCGCCCCATCGTTCGCGCCCACAAAGTTGATGTTCCGCAGCGGATAGTTGGTCTCGTAGTGCGAAGCCAGCACAATCACGCCGTCCTTTTTGCCTGGAAAGCGCACGATGAAGTTGCGCATCGGCACCAACCCGATCGGGGTATTGGCGTTGAAGCTGTCTTCCTCAACGTTGTCGTGCTTGAACTGGTTGCGCAGCCAGTTCTCTGCCTGCACGTGCCCCGGCCCGGTGGGCCAGCGCGGACCGATATTAGCAAACTGGGTGGCGTACTGCAGCGCCTTCGTCCCGTTGAAGTGGGGTTGAGCGACGGCCGCCAGTGGCGCCAAAAGGATCAGTGCAGCCGCCGTTCGCGAAAGCGTGGAAGAGAACTTCATCGTGCCCACTCCTTGCCAGTCCGGAGAAGACTCGGATTTGCCTGGCCTTGTAACAGGGCACGACTTTAGTCGTGCCGATAAAGCCAATAAAATGAATGGGGCTTTAGCCCCTGCCAAAGCCCCAATAACCATTATGCAGCTTTTTCCTTCTTCTTTTTCCGCCGCGACGGATGCACCCACCACGCCACCCCGATCCCGATCAGGTAGAGCACCAGCATCGGCACGGCGTAAATGCACATCGTCCAGGGGTCAGGGCTGGGGCAGATGATGGCCGCCACCAGGAACACCGCCAGAATGGCGTAGCGGATGTTCTTCCACAAAAAGCGCGGGCTCACGATGCCGAAGAGCGCCAGAAAGAAGATCAAAATCGGCAGTTCGAAGCTGACACCCAGCCCGAGGATGATGGACAGAAAGAAGCCCATGTACTCCTCGATGGTGACCATGGGCGTGAAATTGTGCCCGAAGTCCACGATGAGGATCTTCAGCGCGCCGGGCAGAACCCAGAAGTAGCCAAACGCCGCGCCGGTCAAAAACAGTCCCACAGTGGCTGCCATGAAGGGAACCACGAACCGCCGTTCCTTCTGGTAAAGCCCCGGCGCAATGAACAGCCATACCTGGAAGAGGATAAACGGCGAAGCCAGAATCGCTCCGCCGATCAGCGAAACCTGCAGGTACAGGTTCAGCGGATCCATGGGGTGGGTGTAGTTCAGTGTTTTGTGGATGCTGCTCAGCGGGGCCTGCACGTAGGAGAAGAGCTTCTCGTGGAAGATGTAGGCCACGATGAATCCCGCAAACAAATAGAGTGCCGAGCGCACGATCCGCTTGCGCAGCTCGTCCAGGTGCTCCATCAGGCTCATGCCAGGCAGGTCCGCCCGGTGGCTTACCGCTTCGCGCGCCTTGCTGATTGCATCCGCGGGATCAACCATTATGAGCCGCCTCTTCCGTCAACTTACCTGCCGCCGGGTCGGTAGTCTTTGCCTTTTCAAGGCTGGCGGCGTCCCCTTTGTTCGCTGCCGCCGGTTCCGGAGTCAGTTCGGGCGCGGGTTCCGGCCCGGGGATCTCCAGCTCGGCCAGCTTCTCTTCCAGGTTCCAGGGCCTGGCCGCCGGGACCTGCTCGCCAATCGAGGGCGGCTGGATGCGCAGTTCCGGCGCGGCCGCTTTGGTCTCGGCCGGGTTGGCCTCTGCCGGCTTGATCTCGGGGGGGTAAACCTCCTCGCCCGGATACGGACTCGGCACCGCGGCCACGTCCGGTCCCTGCGAGCCTTCTATCGTCGTCGTCGGCAGTTCAGCGTTGGGCACAACCGGAGCCGGCAAAGCCAGCGCTTTCAGCCGTTCCTCTTCCTTTTTTCTGCGTTCGGTCTCTTCGGCATTGCGCAATTCCTCTTCCATCTGGAACTTGAAATCGTTCGAGGCCTTGCGGAATTCATACATCAGCTTGCCGATCTGTCGCCCGATCTCCGGCAGCCGCCGCGGTCCAAAGACCACCAGCGCCATCACCATCAGAATCAGCGAGTCGGCCATGCCCAGGTTGGCAACTTCGACAATATGAGGCGTTCCCATGAAGGCTTCATGATAACTGCCCATGCAAGCCGCCCACAAACGCTTTCGTTTCCGCTGCCTATTTCGCTCTTTCGTACTGCCCCCGCCCGCGAAATCTCTTCAGCCCTCTATTACGTTTTTGTTACACTAGGAGTCAATGGATGCAGCGGTGAGACGGCCCAGGTTTGCGAACCGATCCGGCTCAAGGCGCATCCAATTGTGAAAGGACTGCAACAACCCCGTGGACGGGGGCCTTTCCAAGGTGCGGAAGAACGCAAACGCCTTGGAAAGACCAGTGCATCCACTGCAGTCATGATTGCTTTCAACATCCCCGTCTGGCGCTTCCTCATGAGCTTGCCGGACTGAAGGCGGAATACAGTGAACCTGGTCCTTGACGATCTGACGGCGGTCGCGCCGGAGGCAGCAAGTGCTTGCAGCCTCGAAGACTATCTGGCGCTTCCCGACCATTCCATGGACGCGCGCATTGCCGCGGCCCGAGCCACATTGGGCGCAACCACCATCCTGCTTGGCCACCACTACCAGCGTGACGAGGTGATCCGCTTCGCCGACGCCACCGGCGACAGCTACAAGCTCTCCAAGATCGCCAGCGAAACCCAGGCCAAGTACGTCGTTTTCTGCGGCGTACACTTCATGGCCGAAAGCGCCGATGTGCTGGGCCACCCGGGCCAGCAGGTGATTCTTCCCGACCTCAATGCCGGCTGCTCCATGGCCGACATGGCGGAAATCTCGCAGGTCGAGGCCTGCTGGGAAGCCCTTGAAAAGATGGGCCTGGCCTCGGAAACCGTCCCGCTCACCTACATGAACTCCACCGCCGCCATCAAGGCCTTCTGCGGCGAGCGCGGCGGGCTGGTGTGCACATCCTCCAACGCACGCAGCGCCTTCGAGTGGGCCTTTGCGCGCGGCAAGCGCATCCTCTTTTTGCCTGACCAGCACCTGGGCCGCAATACCGGCTACGAAATGGGAATTTCACTTGAGGAGATGGCCGTCTGGGATCCCTGGGGCCTCAATGGAGGCCAGACGAAGCAGGCCTTTCAGGATTCCCGTATCGTGCTTTGGAAAGGGCATTGCGCAGTGCATCAGCGCTTTTTGCCCAGCCATGTGGACGAAATGCGCGCCAAGCACCTCGGAATCCAAGTGATCGTGCATCCCGAATGCCGCTGGGAGGTTTGCCAGAAAGCCGATGCACTGGGCTCAACCGAGCGGCTTATTTCATTGGTCGAAAACGCCCCGACGGGGTCCACATTTGCGGTCGGGACTGAGATTCATCTGGTAAACCGCATGGCCCGCCGCTTCGCCGCCGAGGGCAAGCGCGTCTTCAGCCTCACCGACCACGGATGTCTCTGCACCACCATGTATCGCATCAGCCCGCAGCATCTTGCCTGGGCACTTGAAAATCTCGTCGAAGGGCGCGTGGTCAACCAGATCAAGGTTCGCCCCAGCGTCAAGCGGTGGGCCAAAGTGGCACTGGACCGCATGCTGGAAGTGGGGTAAAGGCAGGGAACAGGGAACAGGGAACAGGGATCAGGGGTCAGGGATCAGGGATCAGAAAGACCTGAAGCACCTGCCTCGGCCGGTTTCAAGGAGTTCGTCGCGAAGGCTAGCTTTTGATTCGTGGTTCCGTCAACCTTTCGCGTTGCTGCAGTGGGTTCCCGGCAAGCGCGTCTGATCCCTGACCCCTGGCCCCTGACCCCTGATTCCTGCCCCTGTATTTCGATCTCGAATTCGTCGTATTCTATAGTTCGCGGAGTCCGCCCATGAAGACCTTTACCCTCGACGAAGCACAGTCCTTGCTCCCGGTGATGGAGTCGCTGCTCAGACGCGCCATCGACGGCAAGCAGGCGGCCGAAGAGATCGAAGCGGAACTCTCCGAGACGGCCCGCGCCATCTACCTCTCGGGCGGCATGCGGGTCGATGTCGTCAGTGTGGCCAAGCTGCGCGCAGAGATGGAGTCGCACCTGCAAAAGGTGCGAGAGAGCATTACCGAAATCGACTCCATCGGCGTGCAGGTTAAAGATCTTGAAACCGGCCTGCTCGACTTCCCTTGCCGCGTCGACGATCAAGTGGTGCTGCTTTGCTGGCGCATGGGCGAACCGGCCATCGAGCACTGGCACACCGTCGAAACCGGGTTCCGCGATCGCAAGCCCATCGACGAGCGCTTCCGTCGCCGCTCCAACTCCGGCAACAGACCGAACTAAAGGCAGGGAACAGGGAACAGGGAACAGGGAACAGGGAATAGGGAGTAGGCAGTAGGGAGTAAGGAGTAAGGGCGCCTTGCACTTTCTTCAAAGGTGAAACCTGGACCGGATCAAAAGATAGACAAGCACAGCCGCGGCTACTACGTAGCCAACAACATTGAATTTTCGCCAATACGGAAACCCGTACTCGCTGCAGTAAAAGCGCTCGGGGTGCTTTGGATCGTACTGAACTGAAAACGTGTCGTTCTCTTCGACGTTGTATAGGGAACAACCACTGTCTACGGTGAAAAACCCTGACTGGATCTCCCGATCTTCACCCCTATAGGAAAAAGTCACATCAGCCGCCGGCGAGGTGCCTCCGTATTTTCCAGTAACAACTTCATACCGGGAAATGGAATAGACCGTAGCTGTCGTTTCAGGCCAATTCTTGACTCCGCGCAGCTTTGCGAAAAGCTCTTCCACCATGATGGCGGAAGTATAACCTGACTGCCCTGGATCGGGATTGCTCTGGATGGATCGTGGCCCGGGTTGAATCCAAGGGAAATGCCATCGAACGATGCCCGGCTCGCCGTGCGGAGCAAGATCCCGGCTTCGCAGAAGAATCGTTTTACCTCCTGGATCATCTACTGAAGCAACCAGCAACATTTCAACTTCAGCCATCCTTTTGGATTTCCCTGCGGGGAGCCCCCGCCGGCCCACCAGTGTGGGCGCAGCGCGAGGACTGAAAAAGATCAACCAAACCATTGCCGTGCAAGGAGATATAGATGCTTTCTGTTGGTGCAGATTTTCCCAGCTTCGAACTGACCGCCGTTGTCGACCTCGATCTCAAGAAGGCTTTTCAGCCCGTCACAGAAAAGAGCTATGCAGGCAAGTGGAAGATCTTCTTCTTCTGGCCGAAGGACTTCACTTTCGTCTGCCCCACTGAAATCGCCGCCTTCGGAGAACTGAACCAGCAATTCGCCGATCGCAATGCCCAGGTTCTGGGTGGCAGCATCGACAGCGAATTCGTTCACTGGGCGTGGCGCAACGAGCAGCCCTCGCTGAAGGACCTGCCTTTTCCGATGCTCAGCGACATCAAGCGCGAACTCTCTTCGGCCCTCGGCATCCTGGACCCCAAGGCCGGCGTCTCGCAGCGCGCCACCTTCATCGTGAGCCCCGAGAACGTGATCCGTTTCGCCTACGTTACGGATCTCTCTGTGGGCCGCGATCCCAAGGAAGTCCTGCGCGTGCTCGATGCGTTGCAGAATGGCGGACTCACCCCTTGCGGCTGGCAAAAAGGCGAAGCCACCATCACCGTCTAAAGCAGTTGCGCCCGAATCCGACCGGGACATAGGGACATTGGCATCACTCAAAAACTCAGGGACAGGCTTCAGCCTGTCCCTTTCTCTTTGCCGCAGCGCCTCTCTCCGGTGAGCGAACCAACCCGCCCGCGCGTCCAATCAGATGAACGGATTCAGGCAAGCGGATGCAGGTGGCCTTGCAGGTCCGCTCCGTGGCGATACTCTTGAAGCAGTGCCTGCAAGGCGTCAGGGAGTCGAGTGCAGGGAATCCGCGTTAAGCAATCGAGGAGCAGCGAATGAAGAAGGCAAACTGGGCTTGGGCGGTACTCGTGGCTGGGGCAACCCTTCTGGCCGGATGCAAGAATTTCTGGGCCCCGCCAACATCCACCAGCACCACCACGACCAGCACCACGCTCTCCAGCGGCTATTTCTTTGTTCTCGACGCCGACACCAGCGAGATCATTTCCTACAACATCGTCTCCGGCGTTCTCACCAAGACCAACGCCTATCCGGTGCCCGCCGCGCCGATTGCCATCGCGGTCGCACCCGCCAAGACATTCCTTTACGTCAGCACGCTCGACGGGATCTTCGTCTACAGCATCAGCGGCGGGGCACTCACGCTGAGCAACAACTCCGTCGACATTTCGTCCGATCCCGCCACCGCCATGGCCGTCGACTCAACGAACAGCTGGCTGGTCGAGGCTTCCGGCGCAACGGGAAATCTGTACGCAATCCCCATCAGTCCCACCACCGGGCTACTCGCCAGCGCCACCGCGCAGGCGCAGCCCGTGCCTCTTACCGGGACGGCCATCAACCAAGTGACGATTTCGCCGAACAATCAGTTTGTCTTTGTCGCCGCCGGCTCGAACGGCACCTACGCATATGCTTTTACGGCGGCCAACAGCAATCCGTTTGGCAGCGCCGCCTATGACACGATCCGTGTCAACAACTCTTCGCTTGGCACGGCGGTCTCCGTGGCCGTCGATCCCAGCAACCGTCTGCTCTATGTCGGCGAAGTTGCTGCGCTCTCCTCGGGCGGCGGACTGCGCGCATTCACCATCGCTTCCACCGGGGCGCTGGCAGAGATCAAGGGTTCGCCGTTCTCCAGCGGAGGCACCGCTCCCTACTCGATTTTGCCGAAGAGCACCAACGATACGGTCTACGTCGCCAACTGGCAAGGAACCTCTTCCGGCAATATCACCGCGTTTTCCATCACCGACACCAACTCCGTCTACGGGCTCACCCAGCTTGCCAGCACAGCCACCACCGGGATTCGTCCCATGGCCATCGCCGAAGACAGCAACGAAAACTTTGTCCTCGCCGAGAGCGCCGGCGGCAGCCCCTACTTCACCGCCTACTTCTTCGACACAACCACCCCCAGCCAGTTGGATCTCACCATCTCCGACTCCACCTTCGCCGGCAGCACCCTGGCGGCCGAACACTATTGAGAGACGGGGATTAGGGAACAGGGATCGGAAAAACAGGGAACAGGGAACAGGGAACAGGGATCAGAAAAACAGGGAACAGGGAACAGGGATCGGAAAAACAGGGAACAGGGAACAGGGAACAGAAAGGCTTGTAGTGCATGCACCGGCGGCTTTCTATTGACCGGTGCTTATGTCACAGATCCGGAATCTCGGCTATTAAAGCACTCAGCGATTGTTTCGCCTCATTCCCGACTGCTTTTCTGATCCCCGATCCCTGTTCCCCGATCCCTGTCCTGTCACTCCTGATCCCTGTCTTTCCGTGCTATCCTCAGTACGACGACACCCGGCTTTGCGCATCCAATTGCCCAAGTTATCTCTACTTTTCCGGTCCCGATTCGGAGTATCTTCCTCTACGACGCGCGTACTATGCGCATCTGCGCTCTGCCTTCTCCCGCTTGTCTCCGGGTGCAGCCGTTTCCGCCACGAGCACCACGATACCGTCTGGGTTTCGGTCCGCCAGATGTATCTCCACGATCGCGTCGCCGCCGTCAGCAATCGTGTCGGTGAAGTCACCAATGGTCAGCAGCTTGAAGTCATCGAGCACGGGCGTCGCTTCCTCAAGGTGAAAACCGAAAAGAACGAAATCGGCTGGATTGAGCAGCACGCCGTGATCGACGCCAACACCTTCAATAACTTTGCCCAATTGGCTTCCGGCCACAAGCAAGACCCGGTGGTGGCCTCGGCCGTCGTCCGCGACGACATTTATATGCACCTCCTCCCTGGCCGAGACACGGAACGCTTTTATCTGCTGCCTGAAAACACCAAGGTTCAGCTGCTGGTCCGTGCTTCGGTGCCCAAGGTTGCGGCCGGAGCGCAGCCTCTGCAGGCCGCCAATACCGTTAAGCCAGGCCCATCCGCTGCCCCTAAGGCCTCTCCCGCGCCGGCAGGCTCAGCTCCGCATCGCACTGCGGCTGCCCCCGCGTCGGCCGCGGTTCCGGACGATGTTCCACCGTTGATCATGGAAGACTGGTGGCTGGTGCGCGATGCGCTGGGCCATTACGGATGGCTGCTGGCGGGCCGCCTCGAAGTCGATGTCCCCGACGAGATTGGGATTTACGCCGAAGGACAGCGCATCGTCGGCGCATATGTTCTGGCCAGAGTTCACGACGTGGAGGCCACCACTCCTGACCACGTGGTCCCCGAGTACCTGACCGTGCTTAGCCCTCCCAAGTCTGGGTTGCCGTTCGATTTCGACCAGGTGCGGGTATTCACATGGAGCCTCAAGAAGCACCGTTACGAGACCGCCTTCCGGCTGCACCCCGTGCAGGGGTTCCTGCCGGTGAAAGTCACGATTCAGCCCGCGCCCGCCGGAACATCCGCGGTCTTCAGCTTCCAGATCGCCAGCGCTGCTACTCCGGCCGGTAGTCCGGCTCCCGGGTCCGCTGCCAGCCCCATATCTGGCCAGGTGGCCAGTCCGGTTGTCGCCCCGCCCGCCGCTCCCACTGCCACCTCTTCGCGTCCTGCCGGCTTGCGCACCATTACCTATACCCTCAACGACACCCAGGTGCGCCGCATCGGCCCCGATCTTGCCCCGTTGCCCTCCACCCGTTCCGCCGAGGACAAGGCCAAGGCCAAATCCGGCAAAGCCGGAAAAGGGAAGAAGAAAGGGAGTAGGGAGTAGGGAGTAGGGAATAGGGATCAGGTGTCAGGGAACAGGGATCAGGGAACAGGGATCAGGGAACGAAAAGACCGGCAGTGCTTGCCCCGTCAGCTTTCAACAGGGCCGAAGCGAAAACCGGGTCTTGAAATCCCTTCACTCTGTTTATCAGAGTCGAAAAGACCGTTTACACAGAATGTTTTACCCCCTCTGAAATGCTGCTCCCAAGGCACTCAGCGATGGTGCGATCTTTTGCTGGCAAGCTGTTCACTCCCTACTCCCTACTCCCTGACCCCTGATCCCTGTCCCCTGTTCCCTGTCCCCTGTTCCCTGCCTTTCCGTGTCCCTCGTACTGGATGTGGACTCGCGGCAGGGTGTAAACTGCCCTTCGTTGCACCCAAACCGACCTATGCCTGTAGACGAAGACCTTTACACGTTAAGCCACACGCGGGGCCCCAGCCGCCCGCTCCTCGACCTCACCATCGGCGATCTGCTCACGCGTACCGCCGACCGCTTCCCCGACCGTCTGGCGGTGGCATCGCGCCACCAAGGCAAGCGACTTACCTGGGCCGAGCTGAGCGCCGAGGCCGACCGTGTGGCACGTGGCCTGTGGGCTCTGGGAATCCGCCGCGCCGATCGAGTGGGCATCTGGTCCACCAACTGCTACGAATGGATCATGATGCACATGGGCGCGGCGCGCGCCGGCGCGGCGCTGGTCAACGTCAATCCCGCCTATCGCTCCCACGAGCTGCAATACACCCTGCAAAAATCGCGGATGAAGGCGCTGTTCCTGTGGAGCCACGACAAACGCGCCGATTATCGCGAAATTCTTGGCCGCGCCCGGCACCAGGTGGCCAACAGCCTGCAGCACGAAATCTACTTCGACTCCCCCGAGTGGGAAGCCCTGCTCGACGCCGAAGGCCAGCTGCCCCCGTTCGTCGGCGCAGACGATGTGGCCAACATCCAGTACACCAGCGGCACCACCGGCATGCCCAAAGGCGTCCTGTTGACCCACCACAACATCGTCAACAACGGGCAGTTCCTGGCTCAGGGCTTCCACTACACCGAGCAGGACAAGATCGTCGTTCCAGTGCCGTTGTTCCACTGCTACGGGTGCGTCATCGGCACCATGAGCGCGGTCAACTCCGGCGCGGCTCTCATCTTCCCCAACTGGACCTTCGACGCGCGCGCAACCCTGCAGGCCGTGCACGAAGAGCGCGCGACGAGTGTTTATGGTGTTCCCGCCATGTATGTTGCCGAATTCGGACTGCCAGAGTTCGCCAGCTACGACCTGACCAGCCTCCGCACGGGAATGATGTCCGGCGCGCCTTGCCCCATCGAGCTCATGAAGCGGGTTCTTACGGAGATGCATATCGGCGAGCTGGTCATTGCCTATGGACAGACCGAGACCTCGCCCGTAGTCACCATGAGCGACGCTTCCGACACCATCGAAGTCCGCGTCAATACGGTGGGCCGCGCCATGCCCCAGACCGAGATCCAGATCGTCTCCACCATCACCGGCGAAGTCCTTCCCACCGGCGAGCAGGGAGAAATCTGCGCCCGCGGATACGCCGTGATGAAGGGCTACGATGGGGATTCCGAGGGTACAGATCTGGTGATCAAGGAAGACGGCTGGCTGCACTCCGGCGACCTGGGCGTCATGCGCGACGACGGCTGTCTGCGCATCACCGGCCGCAGCAGGGACGTGATCATTCGCGGCGGCGAGAACATCTACCCCCGCGAGGTCGAGGAGTTCCTCTACACCCACCCCAAGGTGGGGGAAGCGCAGGTCGTCGGCATTCCGAATGCCCGGTTGGGAGAGATCGTCTGTGCCTGGGTCCGCTTGCGTCCCGAAGTCGAAGCCACCGAAGAAGAGATCAAGGATTTCTGCAAAGGACAGATCGCCTACTACAAGATCCCCGAGCACGTCCGCTTCGTCGACGACTTCCCGGCCACGCTATCGGGCAAGATCCAGAAGTACAAGATGCGCGAGTTCGAAATTGAGGCGAGAGGGTTGCAGGCGGTGGCCAACGCGGCGACGGCGTAAGTCGCCCTCAACATCATGAACATAGCTGGGTACCCCGGGTCCGGATTCTCGGACCCGCCAATCTTTGTCGCCCTCGGAGTTCTTCATCCCCGAGTCGGAGCCGCAATGCTGGTTTCGTGCGATACTGGCAGCGCGTTCATGCGTCGTTGGAGGTGCCTATGCCTGCCGTTTCCCTTAGCTTGCCGGAGGATCTGAAAGCCCGTTTGGCCAAACTTTCCGAGCGCACGGGGCGCAGCGAGAGCGATACCATGATCGACGCCATTCAAGAGCACGTCGGCGACATGGAAGCCCTCGATATCGCCGAGCAGCGTCTCATTGAGCACCGAGCGGGACGCAGTCAGTCCTATACACAAAAGGAAATGGAAGACCGGTATGGCTTGGCGGATTGAGTACGACGCCGGGGCGGAAAAAGACCTCTCCAAGCTCGATAAGCCAATTGCGCAGCGCATTCTCAGATTCCTGGGGGAACGCGTGGCAAACTGGACGACCCGCGCAGCATCGGCGCAGCGCTCAAGGGTTCCAGACTGGGCGAATTCTGGAAATATCGCGTCGGCGATTACCGCATCATCGCCGAGATACAAGACCAGGTCTTGCGCATATACGTAGTCCAGATCGGTGATCGAAAAGGAGTTTACCGATAGAGCTGCAACGGCCCGCATCTGAGCTGCAAAGAATCTGGACGCACCAGATCCTAATTCTCGGACCTGGAACCCCACGGGAATCAATGGCTCGCCATCCGATAAAGTGATATATTCTTACGTCGTATTTTGATATACTTTCTGTATATCGCCGGAGGCGTCATGCGCACTCTCATCGACATTCCGGAAGAAGATCTCAAGCTGCTGACCCAAGTCGCCAAAAAGCTCTCCATCTCCCGCGCCGAATTCGTGCGGCGGTCGGTAGCAGCCTCTCTCGCGCCACACCGCAAGAAGATGAATCATGCCGCTTTCGGGGCATGGTCCGCCTTTCCCGAGGATGGGCTCGCCTACCAGGAGAGGATGCGCGACGAATGGTGACGACGCCGGTTCTCTTCGACACCAACATCCTCATCGATTACCTACGTGGCATTCCGCAAGCTCGCTCCGAGTGCGACCGGCACTCCGACCGTGCCATCAGCATCGTCAGCTGGATGGAAGTCATGGCGGGATCTACCGAAGCCAATGAAGCGGATGCGCGTACTTTTCTGCTGAACTTCTACACGCTGCCACTCGACGCCGATGTGGCTGAACGGGCCTTCCAACTGCGCAGGGCAAACCGGATCAAGCTGCCCGACGCTGTCATTCAGGCCACAGCAGAGGAATCCGGTCGCATTCTGATCACACGCAATACCCGCGACTTCCCTCCAGGCACGCACGGGGTACTGGTTCCCTACACTCTCTAAACGCAAGGGTTCTGCCGGCGGAGGCTGGTACCGCAAATCTGGATTTTGAACCGCGGAAGACGAAGAACCCTCTCACGCCGCTGTCGCCACCGCCGCATCCCGGGTGATCGAAACCACGGTGATGTCGTCCTGCTGGCCGAACTGCTTTGCCGCCGCCACAATCTCCGCGGCCGGCTGCATCGAGATCCTCTCGCCCCGCGCAAAGCCGAACAGTTCGCCGCCCGCGCCCTGCGCCTCCACTACACCATCCGAATAGAAGGTCAGCCGGCTGTCCGGCCCCATATGAAAATGAATGGTCTCGTATTGCGCCTTCTGTTCAATGCCCAGCGGCAAAGCTCCCGGCAGCTCAATCTCCGCTCCGTTCAGGTAGGGAGACAAGTGCCCGGCATTTGCGATCGCCACCAGGCCATTCGATTCGATGCGCGCGGCCACGGCCGTCGAAAAGCTTCCCGACGCGCGCCCCATCAGCCGGCCATTGAGGTTGGCCAGCAGTTCCGCAGGGTCGCTGGTATATTCGGCGGCCGCGCGGATCGCTCCCACCAGCACCGAAACCAGCATGGCCGCGGGCAGTCCCTTGCCGGCTACATCACCCACTACCACCAACAGTCCGCCCTCGTCGGTTGGAATAATCTGGAAGAAATCCCCGCCCACCTGCTGCGCCGGCTCATACACCGACTCCACCGTAAATCCTGGAACGTCGTTCGCCTGTTCCGGCACCAGCACCTGCTGGACCTCCTGAGCGGCCGCCAACTCGCCCTCCAGGATGGTCTGGCGGCGAATCATGGTCGTCGAGCGCAGCAGCATGATGACGGCCAGCGACAGCGTTGAGAGCATCCCCGAGATGTAGTTCAGCGAGATCTGAAACGGGCCGGCAGGGAAGCGGTCAATCAGGTTCAGGCCCTGCAGCGAAAGCTTGTGGGTGGATGGAATCTGGAAAAGCGTCCATAGCGTGAACTCAGCGTAGATGTACAGGCTGAACAGCAGCACCGGTATCAGCAGAATGCCCGCCTCGCGATTGCCCCGACGCCAGTGAATTGCCAGCACAATCGGAACAACCACCGCCAGCAGGATCACAAACGGCAGGTTGCCGAAAAGCTGCATGAACGCCGAATACGAGAACGCCATCCCCTGCAGGCTGCTGATGGCGTTCATTATCCCGGCGAAAGCCAGGAAGATCTTCCACCGCCAGCCCAGCCGCTGATGCACGAATGAAAAGTACAGTGCCGCCCAGATGTAAGGCGACACCATTCTGGGCAGCGCATCGATCCATTCCCAGATCTCCGGGATGCTGTGGAACAGCGTAATCACCGGTACCGGCGTCTCCAGCAGCGTCAGCACTCCCACCGCCGCGATCCACAGGTACTCCGGTTGACGGCGTTGCGCCAGGTAGAGCACCAGCGCCACCAGGCCAAGCCCGATGAGCAGCAGCCGGTCGATCCAGTTCAGGGTGCTTTCTCCGATGATTCCCAGCCAATCTTCCCGATAGAGGGTGTCGTACTGGCCGATGGTGAGGTTGGTGGCATAGAACCCTGGATACTGCCCACTGCCCCATTCGGCGGGGCTGATGTGCGCCCGCATGGCCACCACCAGATCGCCCTGCGCCAACAGACGCTCCGGAATCCGCGCCAACATCCGTGCGCCCATCGAGTAGGGCACGAATGGCTTCACTTGGCCGGAAACAATCAGCCGCTCGCCGTTGACGTAGATCTCGAAGGCGCGCGAGATGTTCCACTCGCGCAGCGCGAGGCCCGATTGCGCAGCTCCCGCTTTCACGTGCAGCCGGTACCAAACCATCGCCGGCTTAGCCTGCGGATAGACCGAAGTCAGAGAGTTGTGCGGATCAAAAACCGTCCATTTGCTGTCGTCAAATGCGGGATTGGCATACGCCGGGTCGTCGCCCGCATGAATCAGCCAGTTGACGTCCAGATCTCTCGGCGTGCGCAGCGTGGCCGCATCGAAACTCTGCGCGGCAAGAGCCTGCGGAGCCAGCGATAGCAGCGCGGCAACCATCAGAATCCGAAGCTGGAGCGGAAAGGAGCGAAGAGCCATAGGGTGGAAGGAGCCTCCGAACGATTCCAGTCCACCCTATCACCGACTTAGCGCCCGAAGAGCAAAGAAATGCGCGCAGCGTGTCACTTTACGCGGCTGGCCACAAACTCTTCCGTGGCAAAATCTGCCACCTTGCGGGTGAACTTGATCTGGTCGCCGTCGATTACGCCGGTGTAGGTGATCTTGATATCCATCCCGTTGAAGCTCAGGTTCTCGACGAAGGTGATGTTGTTGCCGTCGATCTTGCCTTCGGTGATGACGGTTTCGCCGCGCTCGTTGACGGCCTTGCCGGTGACCGTTGCCCCATCCACATGGAGGTCATAGGTGTACTTCTGCACGCCAATCTGGGTATCGAATTCGGCATGCCACTTGCCGTTGAAATCGGCAGCCAGGGCGCCAAGGGTGGTGAATGCGAGAAACAGAACAGCGAGCAACATCTTTCTTACCATTGCCAAAGCCTCATGCTTTCCGGCGCGAGCCTTCCGCCCGTTCTGCCCACGCCTGCCATCAGGGACGACGTCCGGCCCAGCCAAGTCTCAGAAAAAAACATTTGCGGACTTCCCCGGATGTACCGGGACTACTTCACCCGTGTCGCGGTGAACTCCACGGCGGGACGGTCTCCAGCCTGCCGGGTAAACTTGATCGTCTCTCCAGCGGCTTTACCGCTATAGCCGATCTTGAACTCGTTGCCGTTGAAGTTCATCACCTGGTTGAACGAGATCGTATCGCCGTCCACCTTGCCGTCCTGGATGTCTATCGCTCCGCGCGGCGAGGTAACGGTACCGGTCAGCTTCGCACCATCCACGTGAAAATCAAAGGTCAAGGTTTGCGTCCCGCGCGGCGTTTCCACATCGGCGGTCCATTTGCCGTTGAAGTCCGCGGCCAGGGCGGCCACCGAACCCAGCGCCAAAAACAGAACTGCTACACACAGTCTTTTCAACATGCATCTCTCCTCATTTGAGATCGATCTCAGTGCGGAATTGTATATCGGCGGACCGTGTCGAGGTGGCAGCTCGTTTCAGCTGCTATTTGCTGTAGTGTCCGGTCAGCGCATTCCAGCGGATGATGGCGATCTCTTCCAGCATCTTCAATCCGTCGCGCAGGTAGCTCATCCGGGTGCGTTCGTCGTGGGACCAGGAGACTGCCACCTCCTGCACGCGAAAGCCGCGCTTTACGGCGATGAATAGGATCTCCGGGTCGAAGCCCCACCGCTCGATCGTCTGCAGCGGGAAGATGGTCTGCGCAGCCGCGCGCGTAAATGCCTTGAAGCCGCATTGCGTATCCGCGAAACGCAGCCCCATCACCGCCCGCGTCACCGCGTTGAAGCAGCGCCCGAAGAACTGGCGATACAACGGCTGCCGGTGGGTCTGGCGTCCGCTCTCCAGCCATCGCGAACCGATGGCGATATCCGCGCCCCGTTCGATGGCCGCAAAAAGCAGGGAAGCTTCCTCGATCGGGGCCGAAAGATCCGAGTCGGTGAACATCACGATCTCGCCCTTCGCCTGCAGAATCCCGTTGCGCACGCTGTAGCCTTTGCCGCGATTGCCGGGATTCTCCACCAGCCGGACTTGCGGAGCAGTGGCTGCAAACGCGCGAACCACCTCGGCGGTATCGTCCCCCGAGCCGTCGTTCACAACGATAATCTCGGCGTCCCAGTTGTTCGCCCTCATGCAGGTGACGACCGCCTGCAGCGTGGCCGGGATGCGCGCACTTTCGTTATAAGCCGGAATGACAATGCTGTACTTGAATTGCTGCGTCACCTGAACGTTCACCCGCCCGCACCTGGTTCTCTCAACTGCCAGAACGCAGGGAAAGACTCACGACATCATAACCCAGAGGGCCCTTCCCTCCAATTTTTCACCTCCTCGCTCCCTCCTTGGCCCGCAATTCGCACAGCCGCCCATCTTTTTTCCTACATTGTTGAGCCGAATCCGTTTATGCTGTGAGCGGAGGCCTAAAGGGCATGACAAAGGCAGACCTGGTGGAAAAGGTGACGCGCCTGGGCGACCTCACCCGCCGCGATGGTGAAGTGATCGTTGAGACCATCTTCGACTCGGTAATCTCGGCTTTGCAGAGCGGAGACAAAATCGAAATCCGCGGCTTTGGATCGTTCCGCATTCGGCAGCGCAACCCTCGTATCGGCCGCAACCCCAAAACCGGCGATCGTGTGGAGGTCCCTGCCAAGAAGGTTCCTTATTTCAAGCCTTCCAAGGAACTGCGCGATCTGGTGAACCCGGATGAGGTCAAGAAAGCATCCTGAACGGAGGTCCCCCCCGACTCCCAAGCAACGGGTTGCCCTTCCTTCTTCAGGCGGGGCAGCCCGTTTCTCATTTCGCCTGCGGGCGGGCTTCCGCATCCTGCATGAGGAATGTTCCGCAAACAGATCGGCCCTTGGCCGCTGCACGCCAGCCGGTCGGAGGAACCATGAATCCGCGCTGCATCCTCGGCCATCTCCGGGTGCTTCTCGTCAGCCAGGCCGCCCCATGCCTGATTCTGCTCGCCATTTTGCTGCTGGCCTTGCCCGCTTTGGCCGGGCCCATTCACGATGCGGCGCGGGACGGCAACCTTGTGCGGGTCAAAGCGCTGCTCAAAAGCAATCCCCGACTGCTGCAAAGCCGCGATGACGGCGGCGAGACTCCCCTGCACTGGGCAGCCTTCTGGGGCCGTATCGAGGTCGCCAATTTCCTGCTGGCGAACGGCGCCGACCCTCATGCCCGCGACAAAACCGGCCGCATCCCGCTGGACTATGCCATCGCCCACGGGCGCGACGAAATGGTGGTCCTGCTGCGCCGATACGGGCCGGCGGCGCCTGCGGCGCGCGAAGAGCCCGCTCCCGCTCCGGCGCCAGTCCCTCCCGCGGCCACCGATACTACCCCCGCGCCTGCACCCGTGACACCTGCGCCCGCTGTGCAGCCCGCGCCTGCGCCCACGCCTGCGGGAGAAGCAGCGAAATCCGAGCCTGCTCCCGCTCCAGCTCCTGTTGTCGCGGAAAAACCCGTGGAGCCTGCGCCAGCTCCTGCGCGCGAAGCGCCGCCCGCCGTGCGCGTAGCACCCGTGCACGAAGCACCCGTGCAGGAAGCATTTGCCTCCCCCATGGAAGTGGGCAGCGCCACCGCCTGGACCCGCGTCCGCATCGATTTCCCCCAGGCCGCGCCGCAGGTGCTTCTGGTGCGTCTCGGTGCGCCCCTCTATGAGGCGCAGATGGGGGGAGTGATCGGTCAGCGTGGCGGCAACGAGCTCATGCTGTGGAACAATGACGTCGAACTGGTGATCGGCTCTTCCATCTCCGCACCGCCCGACGCCCTGCAATACGGTGTGAATTCCGGCACCCTCAACTCGCTCCTTGGTTCAACCCCCGGAACTGTAAAGACCTCGTTGAATGGAATCGGATGGCCGGCTTTCATTGCCCAGGCCGAGGGCCTGGTTGCCGGAGCCAACGGCAAGCCCGTCTCTCTGCTGACTTCCGGAGCGATTCTGAGCGAGAACTTGATGGCCGGTCTTGCTTTCGACTCCGATCCCAGCTTTCCGCTCACCTTTCGCCTGGTGCGCGGTCAAGGACTGGTCTATCTCTGCGGCCGCGGAACGGTCACTGTGGAGGGCGTCCCGCACTCCTTAGGCCAGAACCTGGATTCCATCGACTGGGCAGCACGCCTGCTCGAAGGAAAGACCGAACTCGAACGCGAAGGAGCGGCGCAGTCCATCGGCTGGCTGCGCGACAAGAAGCAGGTTCAACCCCTCATCGAGGCCATGACCAATCCCAGGGAAGGCCTGCTGGTGCGGCGCAGCGCCATCGAGGCCGCCGGCCGTCTGCAGGACCCCGCCGCCGGCCCTGCCTTGGAAGCTCTATCCTTCCATAACGACCCGCGCCTTTCCGCCATCGCACGCTGGGCCATCAAGCAGATCGAACTGGCCCGGTAATTGTCCCGCGGGTGTTGAAAGGGAACGGATTTACAGGCTGCGGAGAAACTTGGCGGGGCTGTTTGAAAGGGCACGGCTTCAGTTTTGGCCTGCCCTGAGCCAGTCGAAGGCTCCCGCCGTTCTCCCGAGGCTCCATTATCCAAATCGAAATGTCCGGTGTATTTTCAACTGATGAGGCATTGCCTTTATTGCAGCGAAGTGCCGGAGACTGAGGAGCACCCCTTATCGGCAGCTTTGGGCGAATTTAGCGGTGCGCCAACCCTTAAGAATCGCATCTGCAAAGGGTGCAACGAGCGACGAATCGGTCTGTTGGACGAGCAATTTATACGGTCCGGTCCTGCTGCCGTATTGCGAAAACGCTTTGGCATTGGGGGGCGGGAACATCATCAGAAGGTCAATCCGTTTTACCGAGGCAGCGCAGGTGGCAAACCCATAAGGTTCCTGTCGTGGGACGAATCCCTACGATGCGAACTCCTCATCGAGCTGACCGGCGGGAATCAAGGGCGTCAGCTGGTGCAATTGATTCTAAGAGGGCAGTCGGGGCCTCCTCACCACATCGCCTTGACCCCTGCGATGACGGCTCAATATCTTCGCCAAGAGATTGCGGCATTGAATCTCACATTTCCGCTTCCGGAGGTTCGGCTTATTTATGATCCCGCAACTGAAGAGTGGGCTGCCGACTTATTCAGGCAACTGTGGCCCGGCACCCCGCTGCCCGAGACCACCATGGGAGCGACTAGGTTTCAGGGAGGGATAATTCAGTTCCAGACTACTAGCAGGTACTATCGGGCTATCGCAAAGATCGGATTTCATTATTTTCTTACTCAGTTTTCCAACTTTAGCGGGCATGAGTCGATCTTCTCCGAAATTCGGGACTTCATTATCGATGACGCGGAGGGTTTCTTACCAGCCCGCATTAACCAGTTTATTGGAGTTCACCGATCACCCCTTTCGCCTCCGTCAAGTGGCTGGATTGGTCACCTTCTTTGTGCCGAGATTCGAGAAGGTGCCTGCCTCGCACATTTTGAGCCGTTTGTCACACAAAGTGGCAGAATGCGAGCGTTTATGGTTCGCCTTGCATTCGACCCGGAAGCCGAGGACTCTGCAGTTCGGTCCCACTTGCACCTCTACTACGCCCAAGGGAAGGTCGGGCGCTATTCTGGCGATGCTGTGGAAATCCGTCCTGATCAGCTTAACTTGGGAGTGTTGTCATGCGCACCGGTGATTCCCGAAGCTGAATGAAGCGATATCCTGATAATTCCTTCGAAACTCCTGCTCTATAGAGATGTCGTTTGTCGAGGCCGCTCTGCAAGGTTAGGTTTGGCGTCCCAGTAAATTCCGAGTGGTTGACCGGCAGCCCGGAAATCACCATTTGATCGACATTGACTCCCCATCCATCCAGGGGCCGGAGGATCTGGGCGGAGGCAATCTTCATAGTGTTCCGGCCATTGATTGATCCGGCCCTCGAAGAGTGTCCTGCTTACCCACCCTTTCCGCACAAAACGCGGAAAGGATGGGGCACCCAATCCTTAGGTTAAAGCCGGTCGAAGATCTCGCGGAACTCCCAGGTCCCCGACTTGCCGTGCAGCCACTCGGCGGCGCGCACCGCGCCCAAGGCAAAGCCTTTGCGGCTGTGCGCGTCGTGGCTGATAACCAGCGTGTCGATCTCGTTCTTTGCCGTGACCACGTGCTCGCCCTTGGCGTCGGCGATGCGATGGCTGGTGATCTCCACCTTGGCCCCCGGCTGTGCCGCTTGGATGATCTCGCGCAGCGTGATCGCCGTGCCGCTTGGCGCGTCGAGCTTGGTCACGTGGTGGGTCTCGTCTATCGAGAACTCGTATCCCTCCAACTGCGCCAGCGCCGCCGTCAGTTTGAAGAGCTTCTGTACCCCGATGGAGAAATTGGTGCCATACAACAGGCCGCCCCGATGTTCCAGCGCCTTTGCTTTCAGTTCGTCCAAATGCGCGTACCAGCCGGTTGTGCCCACCACGATGCGTCCACCCAAGGCCAACACCGCGCGCATGTTTTGCACGGCTGCTTCGGGAGCCGTGAAGTCGATCACCACGTCTACGGTCGCCAGGATCGGAGCCGTCAGCGCCGAGGCGTTCTGGTTTTCTGAAATGTCCAGCGAGTGCACCGAGTGGCCGCGTTCCACCGCGTGCTCTGCCACCAATGACCCTGTCTTGCCTTTGCCCAATACCAGAATTCTCATGTCCCTCGTCCTCGCCTTAGCGTTGTGTTGGCAGCGCGCCCTGCGCTTGATAAAAGCGGATGCGTACGGCCCGTTTACCATCCACCTGGGCTCCTTCCACGGTGCCCACGAAGACGCCGCCGTTCAGCCAGTCGTATTTGCCCTTCGGCGCCTCAAACCTCGGCGAGGTCAGCAGCGCGCCCTGCTTGCCGTCCGAAGCTTTGCACGACGTGCCTGTATTGTGCACGTTGATGATGACGCCATCGTCGGTCTGGATCATGTAGTCGGCCTGCACCGTAAAGCAGCCGCCCGGATTGGCCAGTTGCCAGTCCCAGCCGCCGGGAAGAATGCGCCCCTTGAGCCGTGGACCCGCAAAGGTGCCGCCCGTAATGGGAACAATGTTCCGCCGCCCCTGCGGGGTTTCGCCCACCGGCTGATCCGCGTCCAGCGTCACCACTTCTTCGTAGACAAACTGCAGCGCCGGCATGCCCGGATCGGCTTTCGGAGCTTCCTGCGGCCCCAGCAGCGTTCCCGCTGCCAAGGCACACACCACCGCGAGGCTGCAAGTCATTCGTTTGCCAACTACTCGAATATTCACCGAAAGCCCCTCCACGCAGGGGCTTAGGGAGTAAGTCCCAGGACAATCGCATTTGGATTTGGAATGGTGAAACAGAACTGTTTTGAAAGGGCACAGCTTTAGCCGTGCCAATTACAAGGGCTCAAAAGTATCGGCTTTAGCCGCCGAGGGATGAGGTCTACCTTCAAAACCATCCCTCAGCGGCTGAAGCCCAGGGTCTTCCCCCTGCCTTTGCGGCACGGCTGAAGCCGTGCCCTTTCAAAACGACTGCATCCAATCCAAATGCGATTGTCCTTGAGTAAATCCCTAAGTCCCTTGGTCCCTCGTCCCTAGTCCTTGCCTTTTACATCGAAGATCGCCGGGTCCGGGTTCTGGAAGAACGCCGCGTGCAGCGAGCGCACCGCCTCGTCCGCGTCGTCTTCGTCGATCATGAAACTCATGTTGATTTCGCTGGCGCCCTGCGAGATCATGCGCACATTGATGTGCCGCACCGCAGCAAACACCTGCGCGGCCATGCCGCTTTGTCCGCGGATGTCTTCGCCCACAAGGCACACCAGCGCCTTCTTGCCCTCGTACTTTACATCGGCCAGCTTGCCCAGGTCCGCCGCCAGCGCCGGCAGCGACTCGTTGGAGTCCACCGTCAGCGAAACCGAAACCTCGCTGGTGCTCACCATGTCCACAGCGCATTTGTGCTTGTCGAAGATGGTGAAGATTTCCTTGAGATAGCCGTGCGTCATCAGCATCCGGCTGGCCACCACGTCGATGATGCTCAGCCGCTTCTTCACCGCGATGCACTTGAAGGGGCTCTTGCAGTGCGGGGCCAGAGAGATGATGCGTGTGCCTTCGCAGCTGGGATTCCGGCTGTTCAGAACCAGCACCGGGATGTTTTTCTTCACCGCCGGCAGAATGGTGGCCGGGTGCAGCACTTTTGCGCCGAAGTAGGCCAGTTCCGCCGCCTCTTCAAAGCTGATCACTTTAACCCGCAGCGCTTCCGCCACAACTCTTGGGTCGGTGGTCATGATCCCGTCCACGTCTGTCCAGATTTCGATCGCTTCGGCGTTCAACGCTCCACCGATCAGCGCCCCTGTAAAGTCGGAACCGCCGCGGCCCAGCGTAGTCGTGATCCCCGCTTCGTTGGAGGCGATGAAGCCGCCCATCACTGGGATCTTGCCCTGATTGGTCAACGGACGCAGGATCTCCGCAGCCTTCTTCTCGATCAGCACGTCCTGCGGAACCGCTTTCTGGAACTGCGAATCCGTGATCACCACGTCGCGCGCATCCACGTGCGCAGAGTCCATCCCGCGTTCCTTGAAGGCCGCCGCCACAATACGGCTGCTGATTCTTTCTCCGTAACTGACAATCAGGTCGCTGATGCGCGGCGTCAATTCCAGGATCGCCGACAGTCCGCGCAGAACTTCGTCCAACGAGTCGAATTTCTGATCGATAAAGTCGATCAGCTCCGCGATTTCGGGCTTGGTGGTCACCAGCGCGAAGGCCGTGTCGCGATGGCGCGAGCGCAGCCGCGAACTGATGGCCAGAGCACCCACCCGGTCGCCGATCGAGGCGCAGGAAGCCGCCCGCAGCAGTTGGTCGGTCACTTTGGACATGGCGCTCACCACCACCACGGGTTGCTTGCCGTTCGCTGCGCGGCCCGCCACGATTCCTGCGGTACGGCCAATGGCCGCCGGATCTTCCACCGACGTGCCGCCAAACTTCATCACTACCAGGCTCATGCGTCTTTCCTATCCTTGAAAGGGCACGGCTTCAGCCGTGCCACCATGCAGCGAAAAATGCCGGGGCTTTAGCCGCTGAGGGAAGGTCGATCCACCCCGTTCATGCCCTCGGCGGCTAAAGCCGAATCCGTTCTTATTGCTTTTTTGACACGGCTGAAGCCGTGCCCTTTCAAAACCACTCACGCTGGGTTTGAAGTATCCCCTCTGGCTGCAAAAGCAACGGCGCGGCGAGGGTGGCCACCCGGCTTAATCCTAAACGAGCTTCCGGTGATTCGCCTCTAGCCTCCCGGGGGAAGCCAGAGGCGAGAAGCTGCTTCTACAACTTCCCAAGGCTTGCCAGCAATTCGGCGTTCAGGATGGTCGCGCCCGCGGCTCCGCGCACCGTGTTGTGCGACAGAACCACGAACTTCCAGTCCAGCAGATTGCAGGGGCGCAAACGGCCCGTCGTGACCGCCATGCCCTTTTCGCGGTTGCGGTCCAGGCGCGGTTGCGGACGATCCGGCAGAGCGGAGAACTGTACCGGCTGCAGCGGGGCAAATGGAAGGTTTTTTTCGGCCAGAGGCTTGTATTCCGCCCACGCCGCCAGAATCTCTTCCTTGCTCGCCTTCTTGCGCAACTGGATCGAGACGCACTCCGTGTGTCCGTCCACCACCGCCACGCGGTTGCAATGCGCGGTGATCCTGGCGGCCAGTGGCTGCACGCCATGGCCTTCCAGCTTGCCCAGCAGCTTCAGCGTCTCTTCTTCCATCTTCTCTTCTTCGCTGCCGATGTAGGGAACCACGTTGTCCAGAATGTCCATCGAAGGGACGCCGGGATAGCCCGCGCCGCTCACGGCCTGCATCGTGGTCACAAAGATCTTCTCGATCCCGAAGCGCTCTTCAATAGGCTTCAGGGCCATTACGAGCCCAATCGTCGAGCAGTTCGGGTTGGTCACCAGGTACCCGCCGGACTCCTTCCGCCAAGGCTGCTCCTCGATCAGGTGCAGGTGTTCGGCGTTGATCTCCGGAATCACCAGCGGCACATTCGGCGTCATGCGAAATGCACTCGAATTGGACAGAACCGCGCAGCCCGCCGCGGCAAACTTCGGCTCCAGTTCCTTTGCGATTCCTGAATCGATCGACGAGAAGATGATCTTGGGCGCGCCTTCCGGCTCAGCCGCGGACACCGTCATTTTGGCAATGCGCTCGGGCAGCGGCGTGTCCAAACGCCACTTGGCGGCTTCACCATAGGTTTTGCCGCTCGAACGGTCACTGGCCGCCAGCCATGCGACCTCAAACCACGGATGGTTCTCAAGCAGCTGAATATAACGTTGGCCGACCATGCCGGTCGCGCCCAGGATGCCGATGGGGTATTTGTTTTTCATGTCCATAAACATTCCAGTGTACCTGAGCCCGGGCTAGAGCCTGTTATGGACTTTCGCACGGGCGGCGTTGCGGACGAAAATCGGGCCAGACGAGGCGGAATCCGAAGGCTGTGGCGGGACCACAGTCGAGGATGACAACGAAGTATGGCCCGATTTCCACCCCATCGCACAAAGACCGTGCGCTGGGGACCCCGGATTTGCGCCGCAACCCGAAGGGCCGGGGCCAATTTCCCTCGTTTCGTCGTCGCTTGTCGCTCGAAGATACTCCATATTCGTCGCTCCTCGCTCCTCGAACCGAAAGAAATTGGCTCCCGGCGCCGCTCGTGGGAAAGTCCATAACAGGCTCTAGTGTTTGAGCCAATACCCCAGAATGGTGCCCAAGGTTGTGAACCCCCAGTGCTGTTCCTGGGGAGTGAACGTGTGCGACAGCACGATCCATAGCCCCGCCGTCGCGAATACCAGGCTCACTGCCACCCGCATCAGCGGCGGAATCAGCTTGATCACCAGCTTCGCCAGGTCCTCGCCCGAGCCTTTGCGGCTCCTCACGGTGGGGGGCGTCGGCATCACGGTGTCCTCGTCATCGTCCATGAGACCCATTGCGGGCAGCCTGCTGGAGAGCATTTCCGAGAGGTCCGCAAACACGCCTTTCAGTTCCGCGGAAGTCGCGCGCTTCCGATTGACGATGAGTGAGATCAAAGCCAGAACCACCACCAGTCCGAACGTAACTATCGGTATCTCAGACATTTCCTCCCCCTTTGCTTTTCCGCCCGTGGGCTGCAATGGGGCCCGGCGGCGGCTTCCGGTTCAGGCGGCTGAAGAGAGCCAATGAGAGGCCGGAGCACATCTCCAGCGGAAAAATACCAGGCCGCCGAACGGCGCTATTGTCTCACCGAACCCCTATCGCAGGTTTTTTTGAATTCTTCGTATCGCAATCAGCGCTTTGAGCCGATCAAGCTTGTGTGGAGCAGTACCGATGAATCTCCGGCAAATGATGGGGCGTTCCAGGCCCGAGGGCGACGCCGAAGAGAGAATCGAACCGGAGAGTAGCGAACGATGCCTCACCCTCCTGGTCGATGGCGTCGCTGCGAGTACGCCCGAGGTTGACCCTGACCTCTACCGTGTCTTTCGGGCCAAGGTCGACACGCTCTCCCGACAGATCCCGGACCGCCTCCCCGAAGACGACAAGATCGCCCTCATCAAGTCCATCCTCCAGGAGTTTGAGTATCACCGGAAAAACGCGGACGACGAGCTCCGCGACCGGAATTCCGCCTGGCGCACGGTGGTCAAGACTCTGCTGCACGAAGTGCTCGCCAGCCTCGGCGTAGACTCCCACGCCCCCGATGCCGAATTGCTCTTTCAGCAGATCATGCGCATGGAATCAGCGGTCGACATCAAAGTATGGTTTTCCCGGATGGACAGCTTCCTGCATCCCATCGACGACAAGGGTAAGCCCAAAGCCGTCGGCTCGCCGCTCAAAGTGGCCAATCGCTCCACTCTCAACGACAACGCGGCCGGCCTGCTGGGCGGCGGCGCGGCCGTCGAATACCTTCGGGCCATCATGGAGCGGGGAGGCGACGGATTCGTCGTCCTCTTCCGCCTCAGTTGCCTGGATGTCGTCAATCAGCGCTTTGGCCTCGATGCGGTCCAGGACTGCATCATGGAAATCTCCGCCTTCCTGACCGCCGGTTTGCAAAGCACCGACGCAATTTTCCACTGGACCGACTCCGCCATTCTCGCCATTGTGCAGGGCAGGCTCAGCGAACCGATCATGACCGCCGAACTCCAGCGCCTCATCTCCCGGCATCGGGAAAGCAGCATCACCATCGGGGGCCGCGCGATCATGTTGCGCGTTCCCATCGCTTTTGAACTGACTCCCATCAGCTCCCTGGCAGGGCCAGAGGATCTTTACAGGTTGCCGCCCAGAAAAGCCGCCTTTTAGGAGAGAACTTTGAACGACGACCTGCAAACCGCCATTTTTTCCCAGAGCCCCGACGCTGCGCAGGATGAATCCTTCGTTGCCATCGATGAACTTCCCGTTCCTTATGTCGAGGTGAATCTTCAAGGTGAGATCTCGGTAGCCAATCGCGCGGCTCACGAGCGGTTTGCCACCAACGGCGAGCCGCTGATTGGCAGGTTTGCCTGGCAACTGATGGCCAACGACGAGAAGGACATCAGCTTCGCCAGATACTTCTCGGCCATCCAGACAGGGCAGGCTCCGCCCGCAGTCTGCCGTCCCCTTTTTGACCGGAGCGGGGAGTTCCGCACCTACCAGTTGAATCTCAGCCTGATCCGCGACGGCGAGGGCAACCCTGGCGGTGTGCGCATCGTCCTGCTCGATGTCACCGAGACCCACAACGCCCTGGACGCCGCCATTCGTTCTGCCACCTGGACGGAAAGCGTGATTGACTCCGCGCCGGAAGCCATCCTGGTTACCGATACGGTCGGTTTCATCTGTTCCCTCAATCCGGCCGGCGAAAAGCTACTCAACTGCAAGGCCGATACGATGACAGGAAAACTGGTGGAAGAGGGATTGCCGCTTCTCACCTACTCTTCTTCCGATTCGGACGCGGAACAGCTTAGCCACTTGATTGCACTTGAGCGGCCCACCAGAGGTGTCGCTACCATCCGCGACGCTGCCGGCCGCGCGCTGCAAATCGAGATCGGCACCTCTCCCATGACTGAAAAGGACACGGGGAGCACCGTCGGCGTCGTCGCCGTCCTGCGCAAAATCAGCTAGTCTTTCAAGCTGCGCCCGGAACCCCTTTGGAATGAAGAATACGCTTTGAAAGTGACCGGCGCATCACCGTCCGGAGGGCTTCGGGCAAAAAAAAGCCACCCGGCAATGGGTGGCTTGTCAAGGTATTCAGGGGGTAGGAGGATACTCAGGCTGCCTCGATTGGGGTGGTCCAGTGGCTTGTGCGGAGCCTCTTTGGGAGGAAGCCTGACTCTTAGCCGAAGACTTTGGGCTCCCGATGAGGGCCCTCGGAAGAGTCGTGGTTTGAACCTTTAGCCGGTTATATTTCCGGCTGTGCGAGAAGGTCGCGCAGATAGGAGCCGTAGCCGTTGCGGAACCCTGCGGCTAGCTTCTCCAACTGCTCGGCGCCGATGAATCCAGCCCGGTAGGCAATTTCCTCGGGACAGGCCACTTTCAGGCCTTGCCTTTTTTCAATCGTTTGGACAAAAGCACTGGCTTCCATCAGCGAATCGTGGGTGCCCGTGTCGAGCCAGGCAATGCCGCGGCTGAGGATCTGCACCGAAAGCTCTCGTTTCTCCATATAGATACGGTTGATATCGGTGATTTCAAGTTCCCCGCGCGGCGAAGGCTTCAGGTTCGCGGCCATATCCAGGACCTGATTGTCGTAAAAGTAGATACCGGTTACGGCATAGCGCGACTTGGGACGGACAGGCTTCTCCTCCAGACCGATAGCCCGGCCGGTGGGATCCAGCTGCACCACGCTGTAGCGCTCGGGATCTTTGACCGCGTAGGCGAAGACCATGGCGCCAACGGGCTGCGCGACGGCGGTTTTCAGCATCGAACTAAGTTGGTGACCGAAGAAGATATTGTCGCCCAAAACCAGCGAGCAGGCATCCGCACCGATGAAGTCACGGCCAAGAACGAAGGCTTGCGCCAACCCTTCGGGCTTGGCCTGAACGACGTACTGAAAGTTCATTCCCCAGATCGAACCGTCCCCGAGCAACTCTTCAAATTGAGGTGTGTCATGCGGTGTAGAGATGACCAGAACGTCCCTGATCCCGGCCAACATGAGAACGCTGAGCGGGTAATAGATCATCGGCTTGTCATAGACCGGAAGCAACTGCTTGGAGACCGCATGGGTAATCGGGTACAGGCGGGTGCCCGATCCGCCTGCGAGAATAACGCCTTTACGCGTGCTCATAAGTCTTTTACTCCCGTCGATGCATCTTGCTTGCTTGTTTATTTCCTGCCGGTTCCGCAAACGACGTGCTCAATCCACTCCGGGTTCCGTGAAGGAAGAGGAGAGCCGATTGCAGCGTGCCCCGGGGTCGAGTGATGCGGCGTTTGTGGAGGTGGGTGATCAACGTGATTCGCGTTCAACCTCAATGCTGCGATGAAGCAGCGGCGCACGGCACAGCCCTGTTCGAGGCAGTCTCGACGGTCAATTCGCACGAGAAACAACGCCGTGTGCAGATCTTCGAGGACCATGGCTGGTGCAAGCTGGCACCGATTGTTTTTTGTTTGGGCCTGGTTGTAGACCTTTCAGGCTGCATAAGCGCTCGCCCAACGAGCGAGGTCTCGGGGACTTTAAATTCGCTCTCCTGCAGCAGTGCATCGATGAGCGGTTCGGGGAAGAATGCGTGCACTTTGACGGTGAACACGACTGCGCCATCCGGTGGCCTGAGCGTGAGCCTGTCGTCCAACAATGCGGCGGTGGTGCTTCCGGCCACGATAGAGATTCCGGCAGGCGAGGCGAGTGCCGGGTTCACAGCGACGGTCAATTCAGTTGCGAGCCCCCAGACGGTGACGCTCACGGCAAGCGCGCAAGGGGTGCTTGAAACCTTCACGTTGCAGCTAAATCCAGCAACTCCGGCGATCAGCTGGGCCGCGCCGGCCTCGATTTCCTATGGGACCGCATTGAGCTCCGCGCAGCTCAATGCGACGTCCACTGTGGCGGGAACCTTTACTTACTCTCCGGCAGCTGGAACGGTTCTGCAGGCTGGAACGCAGACGCTTTCGGTGAGTTTCTCGCCGACCGATACAACCGACTTTACGAACGCGACGGCTTCGGTTCCAATCACCGTGAATCCCGCGGTTCCGGCGATCAGCTGGGCGGCACCGGCGGCGATCTTCTATGGCGCCGCATTGAGTTCCACACAACTCGATGCCACGTCCACAGTAGCGGGAATCTTCACTTACTCTCCGGCGGCTGGGACGGTTCCGCAGGCGGGAACACAGAAGCTTTCGGTGACCCTCACGCCGACGGACGCAACCGATTTTACGAGCGCGACGGCCTCCGTTTCGATCACCGTAAACGTGGCAACGTCGATGCTCGGCATCGGCGCAACGAGCGTGGGATTCGGTACTGTGGCGCTGAATACACCTGCAACTCAGACGCTGGTCTTCACCTCGACGGGGACCGGTTCTGTGACCGTCAACTCAGTCGTAGTGGCTGGTACGGGGTTCACCGTCTCCGCGCTCCAGTACCCATTGGTGATCGCATCGGGCGAGACGGCCAATCTAGGAGTGCAGTTCGATCCGACGACGCCGGGAGCGGCGGCGGGTTCGATCACGGTGACCAGTAACTCAGCGAGCGGAGCTACCGCGGTGATCGCACTTTCCGGTACAGGGACGGCGGCATCCTACGGCGTCGAGCTGATCTGGGACCCACCTGCCAGTTCAGTGGATCCGGTTGTGGGATACAACATCTACCGCGCCCCGAGCGGCAGCATCACTTATCAACTTCTGAATCCCTCGGTGAACACGCAAACCACTTATACGGACAGCACGGTACAGAGCGGGCAATCGTACGATTACATCGTCACTAGCGTCGACAGTGAGGGCGTTGAAAGCGCTCCGACGCAGCCCGTCGCCGTGTCCATCCCCTGACCATCCGCGCCTGCGCGTATCTATGGCCGAAGGCATGGGATTACATAGACCAGGGACTGACGCGGGGCGCGCGAACCGAATCGCGGAGCGTCGTGCCTCACGCGGTCCGCACCAGCCGGCCTGGATACTCCGCATCTCCCTTCCGCAAGAGAGCGATCACGGCAAAGACGATAGCCAGAACCAGGGCAAGGAATAGGACTCCACCATTGCGATGCAGCCTCCCGGTCAGGTATCCGGGGTCGACTCGAGTGCCAAGCATGGCGATGGTAAAGATACGCAGGCCGTTCTTGGCGATCGACAAAGGCACAGCGAGGGCGATGAGGATCGCTTTTCTTGAAGGGGAGCGCAGCAGAAGCTGAGCCAGGACCATGGTGGTAACCAGCAGGATCGAACTGGATCGGATGCTGCTGCATTCGTGAGCGACGTAGAGTGAGAGGCCTGGAATGGCGAGGCGCACGCCATCTTGCGCGACCGGCACATTGAGGAGCGCAAAGAGGCCATGCGCCGACCAGGCGGAACCTTGCTGCAGGAGAGCGACGACGGTATCCATCCAGGATTCCGGCAGAGGCACCAGTCCAAACAGGAAGCCGAGCGGGAAGGAAAGCGAGCGGGCGATGCTCCATCCAAAGCAGAGAACGAAGGCCCCGATCCAGGACAAGACCAGCGTGCATACTTCAATCGACAGCAGCAGATCGGGAGGGATGGCGAGCGGACAAAAAAGCGTCGTAATGGCGATGGACGCGGCGACGGCAAGCAATGCGGTACCGGCACGCGGATCGAGGACCGCGACAGTGCGCAGAGGCGGCCACTCGCGAAAGATGAGAGCGGCGCTGAGAGGAGCGATGAGCAGTAAATGGGTATATCGGTCGTCCAACAGAGCAAGGGCGAAAGTGGCGGCCAGCGGACGCCACGCGATGAGCGAGCAAACCGCCCACAAGAGAAGGAAGCCCGCCTCGTGTTGTGCGGTTTTGCTCATGAACAGAGAACAGGGAACAGGGATCAGGGAACAGAGAACAGAGAACAGAGAACAGAGAACAGAGAACAGAGAACAGGGATCAGGGATCAGAGAACAGAGAACAGGGAACAGGGATCAGGGAACAGAGAACAGAGAACAGAGAACAGAGAACAGAGAACAGGGATCAGGAGCAGAAGGCCAGTGGTGTTCACCATATTTTTTGGCAGGGCATCTGCTCATTGCTGTCCTCGTTCGGCGCACGAGGAGTGATGATTTCAAAGAGCGCGTGTCATGCCGATTGGCAGAACAACGGCTCAATTTGCGGCGCATTGGCCGGTGTACAAATCAGACGGCCATCGACTTCTGTGGCGAATGCGAGGACGGCGCGCTCAGCGCCTTCGCCGACGATTCTCCACGATCCGTTATCTTCGACAATGGACATCCGACTTCTTGCCCGCCACCATTGATCGATTTCGCAGGGAAGCGCGGTCCAGATCGCGTTTTGGCGGCGCAATTGGCTCAGCAGCGCGAGCAGCCTCTTGTAGACAGTCTGTGTTTTCGGCTCGGCAATGTAGTCGGGATGGACGATAAAGCTCGCCATCCCGTGTTTGGCGAGAATGGTTTCGACCTGGCTTCGCCAGAGGCCCAACGAAAGATCGCCGAGGACATGAAACAGGGAATAGTCCTGAATGGTGGTGAGCGGGATTTCGAGGAGCTTTCCGATGAAGTAGGGCATCACGGTGCAGCAGCCGCCCCGCTGCGGATCAAGATGAGCGACGTTGGGGATGGACATATCGAAGCAGAAGTCGAGCGCTTGAAACCACTCGGGATTTCGATAAAGGACGGCGGATCGAAAGCCGTGGGCTCCGAATTCCCAGGCGTAGCGATTGATCAATGCGGCGCGCCGGAGGAACTCGTTGTGATCATCGAAGAGCCTGCCGTCGTGATTCAGATCCTGAATGCAGACTTCGCATCCGCGCGCGCGCAACTTGCCGAGGAAGTCGGGTGGGACCGCGTAACGCCCGTCGGGCACCACCTGATAGGAAGCCTTGATGCCGAAAGAGTCGTCGATGTCCAACAATTGCGCGCAGAAATCGCGTCCCGCCGGAGTCTCCACGTCGTGGGTCATGGTGAGGCAGGCGCGGGCGCCATCGGGCCAGAACCATATGAATGGAATGCGGTCGACGCGATGAGCCCGCAAGCACAGCAACATGAGCCGTTCGAGAATGTCTTCGACGGTCGTATCGACCGGCCATTTGGGGAATTGCCGGTTCTTTCCATTGGCTGCGCGCATTTTCTGGACGCTCTTGCGCAGCAATCGGTTCGTAAAGGGTCGCAGACGGTAATAGATGCTTTTCATCCCTTTCTCGCGCTGGCTCCATTGGGCTTCGGGAAACCGCTCGAGTCGAAGATTGTCGATCATCTCATCGGGGTCGAAGGGCAGCGTGATCGCGGTTCCATCGGCCGAGACAGCGGGCAGTGCGTCGACGAGAGGAAAAGTCGCTTGCGCCCAGTGCAGGTCGGTGCAGGTGCGGCCGTAGCAGGTTGCGTCGGGGCCGAACTGGAAGTAACCCGCATCTTGCGAAAGTTGGCCGCCGAGACGGAAGTCGATGAATTCCGGTGGGCAGCGATAACGATCCCGGAGGGCCTGCATGGAGAGGCGAGTTCGCATCGAGAGAGGTTGAGTTGTTGCGGAGTTTCGCGGCATGGGATCCTTTGTTGCCCTCATTCTTGACCATCCGGGATTGGATGTTTCCGTCGGAGCCAGAAGTGGGACCGCGTGCGCCTATCCGAAGTGGCGATAGAGTAGCCCGCCCGCACGGGATGAGAGCGGGTCGGGCAAGTGCGAAAACAGCGACCGCACCATGGGGAACGGCAACGCGGAGTCGGGTTCTTGGCCGCGACTCTCGGGGTATCGGAAGTAGGCGATCCGGCGGCTCTGGGTGCCGAGTTGATCTTTGAACCGGATCAAGCCTTCGTTCGATTCATCGGTACGGCCAAAGTCCAGCATTTCGGCACCCTGTGCCCGGCATTCGACGATCAACTTCCAGAACAGGAACGGCATGGCGCCGAGAGCATGGAATCGCTCGTCGGAGCAGCCGTACTTATAGACCACGGTGCGGCGATGCGCGAGGGTGAAGATGCCAGCGATTGCGACACCGCGATGGCGCGCCACACGCAATTCCGCACCGGGGCTCATCCAGGCGATCAGGTTTTTGAACCATGCCCGCGGCTGAGGCAGAAGGCGATGCCGTCTCCGGGTCTTCATCAGCAAGAGATAAAACTCGTCCAGCAGCCGGTCCGAGCATCCACATTCGTAGGTGAGAGGCACGCGTGCGGCGCGCCGAATTCGCCGCTGGATGGAATTCCTGTGGAGGTTGCGAAAGAGCTCCGCTTCCGGCGGAGTGAGATCGAGAGTATGCAACCGGAACGACCGGCCCGCCGCCGACGGATAGCCTGCGGCCCATCGCGAGGAGAGCGGCCGCAGTTCGATGTACTTCCAGTCGTGGAGAGGTTGCTGCGCTGCCATCCACTGGGTGAGCGAGGCGATTGCGCCGTCGTCGAAAAGCGGCTCGCAGTGATCGGCAAACGGCAGCGAGACGAGGCGGCTGCCGGTGATCCAGCTTCTGACCTCGCAAAAGGCGATTCCTCCGGTCAACGGCTGGCCGGGTGGCGTGGCAGTGAGCGCGAGCGGGCGATAGCCATAGGATCGAGCCAGCGCTTCGAGCCAGCCGCGGCGATGAAAGGCGGATGCCATGGGGTGGGAGGCGACGAGATCGTCCCAGCGAGCGTCTTGCGTCGGGTCGAGGGTGTAGAACTGCATGGAACCTGCCTATTTGGCCGCGTCAAAACGCGCCCTTGTGGATCGCAAAGGCCGGCGCGTCATCCTGGGAGCGACAGATCGCGCGAACGGGCTTCTTTGACCGTCAGTTTCCCGAAAGGATTGCCTCTTTCGCTTCGGGGCGATTGACTGTCTCGGTTGCCGAGGCTTGGGGCGCGACGATCCGGTACTGGTCGATCTTGTAGAGCACCGTGCGATAACTCACCTTGAGGAGTCGGGCGGCGGCCTTTCGATTCCAGCCGGTTTTCTGCAGCGCGGCGGCAATGGCGCTTCGTTCCGCTTCGGCCTTGATGTTCTGCAAATGGGACCGGAGCGATGGCGCCGGGGAGGGGACAGCGAGGGCGGCGGACTGGCTCCCTCCCGTCCAGGGCTTCCCGAACCATGCCGCCGATTCAATGGGCGGTTGCGGGTCGCCGCGGTTCTCTCGAAGCGCTCGTTCGTCATCGGTCACCGTGAGATACCGCGTCACGCGGCGCTCCAGCTCCTGCGGATTTCCCTGCCAGCGATAGCCCTGCCAAGCCTCGATGAACGCGGGCGAGAACTCCTTGGGCGAAAGGCCGTAATGTTTGGCAAGACGGTGCATGAAATGGCGGGACAGGTAGGAAAGCTCCTCTTTCCGCTCGCGCAGCAAGGGCACATGAATCGAGTGGGCGTGAAGTTGGCGGTACAGTTCCGCTTCAAGTCCGACGGCGGAAGCGACGCCGGCGTCCTTGGCGAAGCCGGCCGCCACCACGCGCACGTCCACATCGACCCACGCGGAACTCCCGGACCGGCTGAAGCGCCTGTTTCTGAGCACCTGGAGGATTCCGATTTGCAAATGCGGCTGCAGTGCGGCAATCTCGTCGAGAAAGATGGTTCCTTTGGCGCACAATTCAAGCTTGCCAGCCCTGGTGCGGGCTGGTCCGGCGTGACCTCTTCTCTCGTAGCCGAAGAGTTCTTTCTCCAGGAGATCAGGGGGCAGAGCCGCGCAGTTGATGCGGGCGAACTCGCACCCGGACCGGGCGGACAAGCTGTGGATGAGGCGGGCGGTGATCTCCCTGCCGCTTCCATCCTCGCCAAGGATGAGGACCGGCACGTCAACCTCAGCCAGGAGGGCCGCCTCGGCCCGCAGCTTTTGCATGATCGGGCTGACTCCGCCAGGAAAGCAATCGCCGCTATTTCTCTCGGCCGCTCTGCCTTCCTCCCCGGAACGGGGATTCTTGGAAGCAATGGCGAATTGACGCCAGATGGCCGATTCCATTTGGCGATTCGTAATTGGCCGGAGGAGATAGTCGCGCGCGCCGTTTTCCATGGATTCCTGTTTCCAGCCGTTGTCGAGGGGGCCGAGGATAATGACGGGCAAGCCGGGACGCAGGCGGCAGAGCCATCGCAAACTGTTCAGGCTCTCGCCGGTTCCTCGCGGAAGATCGAGAAGAGCCAGGTCGAGTCGATCTTCGCTTTGCGCGAGGGCAATGGCATCCCAGGGATCGGCGGCAATTTCAAGCCGCCAGTCGTTTGAGTCGACGATCGACCACAGCGGGCGAAGAATTGCCGCGTCGCGGCTCACAACAAGGAGTCTTTTCACACCGGATTTGTTCTTGATCACGGCACACCTTCCGACGGATCAATCGAGATTGCGAAAGGATCGAACCAGGATGAGTCCGGGGGGACTCAATCGGTGCGAAGCAATCGCTCCGCGCCGGACATCGCGTGGATTCATGCAATTTATGCAAAACCGTTCGCCGGGTGCGGCTTCGCCCCGTGGGCCACGCGGGCCGTGGCCTAACTACTTGAACCAAAGCAGTTGTATTCCAGAGATCCCAGCGGAAAGGTATTCGCCCGCAGAGTGGAAGCGAAGCTACCTCACAAAACCGCGGCACGGACATGGAAACCATGCCGACTCTTGAAAGGTCGACGCAGATCGGGGAAGAACACGCAGGGGATCACTTTGCAGCATTGGGGAGTCGGAGGCATAGCTCAGACTCCGGCTCGTTTCCAAGGTCTTCAGAGGCTGGGTTCAAATATGCTGTTATACGTCAGCATTCCGAGAAGGGCAGCAATAGCGATCCCCCGAACCTGGCGAATCGAAAAGGCGCCAGATCCGGAGGAGCATAACTCGGGAGAGGAAGGGGTGCAGCGGAACTCAGGCCGAAATACCGCGCCCGACGCGGTCTTTATTGTTGAACAGCAGGGCGCCGAAACAGGAGATCCCGGCCAGCAGCAGGTACAACAGGGGCGTTCCGCCTTCGGGGACCGCCAGCCCCTTCGTCCAGAATTCCGGGGCCTCGCCAGGTCCCTGCGAAGTGGGTGTCAGAATCCAGAGGTTGGTCAATTTGGCCAGGTATGCCTGGGCTTTGGAACTGTCGCCCTTATATGCCGCTTCGACGGCGGCAACAAGGGCCTGCGCATTGGCATCGAGTCCCGAGATGCCGCCGGTGGTGGTGATGTCCCAGATGGCGGAAGAAAGCTCGGCTTGCGTGATGCCAGTGATGCCGTGATAACTTGTGCGGTCGTTGAACATCATGCTTACCAGTGTCGCCACCTCGGCATAGCCGGTAATTCCGATGGTGTTGCCGAAGAGTGTTTCACCGATGTTACTTGAGGTCAGGCTCGATGCCTGGATTGCAGAGGCGCCCCACGTCTCGCCCGATGTGATTTCGTTGTTGAAGTCATCGCTGACAATTCCATGCGAGCTTTTGCCATTGATCTTGGCTGTGAATATGCCAGCGTCATAATCTCCGCCTGAGTTACTCCACGTGGTCGAGTACCCTCCGGTGAACTGAACGGAGACATCGTCCTGCGCCAGTGCAGGCAGCCCGAAGCACAGAATGACCAGTGCGACGATTGCCCCCACTCCCAGAGCCTTTTTCTTCATGATTCCTTTCTCCTCCCTCTTCAACCTCGTCAACTTATCGTGATCTTCGCGAACTCGGCCACAAGGAGCCCTGTGCGTACAGCTTTCCTTCAGGTTGGGCTCATTCTAAGCATGCGTTTGACCTTGTCAAGATTGAAAGTCTTTGCAACCTTCCACGAATAGCCGCTTGCTGCCTTGGCACAAAGACCGTTTCAAGCAGTTTTTTGATGCGGCCCGGTCAGCAGTCTTTCGCATGCGGCCGGCGGAGATTTGAATGCAAATGACCCAGCCTCCGACTTGCGTCCAGGGTCTTCGGAGGCTGGGTTCGAAGATGCTGCTGAGCGTGAGCATCCCGGGAAGGGGGCCATGGCGATCCTCCGAACCTAGCGGGCGGAAAGGCCGCCAAGCCCGGTGGACCGCCACGGGGAAGAGGAAGGGCTGCAACCGATCTCAGGCCGTAATGCCGCGCCCGATCCGGCTCTTGTTGGAGAACAGCATGGCTACGAAACAGGAGAAGCCGGCGAGTAGCAGGTACAGCAAGGCCGTTCCGCCTTCGGGGACCGTCACCGCCAATGAGCTGGGCGGATCGGTCCACATTTCCTGGGCCTCGCCAGGTCCCTTTGGAGTGGGCGTCAGAATCCAGAGGTTGGTCAAGGTGGCCAGATAAGTCTGGGCCTTGGAGTTGTTGCCGTTGAATGCCGCTTCGACAGCGGCAACCAGGGCCTGCGCTTTGGCATCGAGACCCGAGAGACCACCGGGCGTAGTGATATCCCAGATGGCGGACGAAAGCTCTGCTTGCGTGATGCCGGTGATGCTGCCATAGGTTGTGCCGTTGCCGAACATCATGCTTACCAGGGTCGCCAACTCGGCATAGCCAGTAATTCCGATGGTGCTTCCGAAGAGGGTTTCACCGATGTTACTGGTGGTCAGACTCGAAGCCTGGTAGGCATAGGCATTCCACTTCTCGCCCGATGTGATTTCGTCGTTGAAGTCATCGCAGATAATCCCGGGCGAGCTTTGGCCATTGATGGCGCCGCTGTAAATCCCCGCGCCCCAATCGCCGTTTGAGTTACCCCATGTTGTGGTGTAGCCTCCGGTGAACTGAACGGAGACCTCCGTTTGAGCGGATACAGGCAAGCAGAAGCACAGGACGAACAGTGCTACGATTGCCCCGATTCCTATAATTTTTATTTTCATGGTCCGCCTTTCCTCTCTTACTTCGACTTCGTCGATTTACTGTTGTACTTCGTCGGCGCGCATGCACGGGTGACCGCGCATACAGCTCCCTTTTGGTGGGTTCATTCTAGGCTGCTGTCCGACCTTGTCAAGATTGAAAGTTTTTGCAACTTTCTGTAAACAAGCAACTTGACGACATGGCGCGGAGACTGGCACAAGGGTATGCATGGCGCGAGGCGCTCAGCCAATGGTCTCTTGCGGCTTTTTCCCATTCACTCTACATGAGAGAGTTGCAATGGCGCGATTTATCTGCCTCGGGTGAGTAGTTTCTCATCTTTCGCAGAAATAATGGCCCGAATGAAACCAGGGTAACTATTTCCCAAAACTGCAACGTCCAGGGCGAGGCGACCCATAGAGAAAAAAGTGCGAGCTTGCCGCGCCATCTTACGCGGCGCAGGGACATTTCATTGTCCAAAACGGTTGTATAGTAAGCGGGGAAGTTATCCAGCGATCCTACCAATGGAGGCATTGACGTGAAGGCATCTTTCAAGTTAGGCCCCGTGCTGGCAACCAGTTTGATTGCGGTTTTTCTTTCCTCCTGCTCGCTGGTGGACCCCGCCGTCCGCAAGCAGAAATACTTCGACGATGGCCAAAAATACTTCAAGACGGGCCAATTCGGCGAGGCGGTAATCGAGTTCAGCAACGCGCTCAAAATCGATCCAGGATTTGCCGACGCGCATTTTCAACTGGCGGAGAGTTATCTTCGCCTGGAGCAGCGGGAGCGGGCTTGTCAGGAGCTGGTGCGCACCACCGAACTGCGGCCCGGCGACGGTCGGGCGCGCATGGAATTGGCGACTCTGCTGATTCAGTTACGCAGATTTGATCAGGCGCGGGATCAGGCGAATCTGCTGCTGAAGGCGCGGCCGGACGATCCCGGCGTACACGCCCTGGCCTCCAGCCTGTTCGCGGCGCAAGACAAGATTCCCGACGCGATCGCGGAGATGCAGCGCTCGATCGCACTTGCGCCAGGGCACTGGGAGTCGTACCTGAGCGTTGGGCTGCTGCAACTGAAGGGCGGAGACCAGGCTTCGGCGGAGGCAAGTTTCAAGAAAGTGATCGAGTTGAATCCGCGGGCCATGCAAGCGCGACTCGTGCTGGGGAGTTACTACCAGTCGCAGAAGGACTTCTTAGACGCGGAGAAGCAGTTCCGCGATGCCGAGGCTCTTGATCCGTCCGCGATCGATCCGCGCAAGGCGCTGGCAGGGTTGTATCTTGCCGAGGGAAAGAAACCCGATGCGGAGCAGGTTCTGCTCCAGGCCAGGCGCGACCTGCCGCACAATCCCGATGCCTTTCTCGCTCTGAGTAACTTCTATTTCATGAACGGCGAGGTGGATAAATCGGTGGCCGAGTATCGCTTGCTCTACCAGGAGCGGCCCGAAGACCTGCGCGTGAAGAAGAAGTACGTACAACTCTTGATCCAGGCCGACCGGCTGGATGATGCCCGCAAGGTGACCGGCGAGATGCTGAGGACGAACCCCAAGGATGACGATGCACTGGTCTACCGAAGCCAACTTGAGATCAGCGCAGGCGATCCAGCGGACGCGCAAAGAACCTTGCAGGCGGTGGTTGCGAATTCGCCCGACAACATCCAGGCGCATTACGCGCTGGGGGTCGCGCTGCAGAAGCAGGGCAACCCGGAGCGCGCCGAGAACGAGTGGCGCGAAGCTCTGCGGCTGGACCCGAATTATCTGGATGCCGAACGCTCGATTGCCGACGCGGCGATGCTGCAGGGAGACATGAACACGCTGGAAGATGCCGCCAACCAGATGATCCGTCTTCAGCCCGGATCAGCGGACGGTTACGCGTTGCGAGCGCTGGCCAACATCAACCGAAGACATGATACGGAAGCCGAGTTGGACGTTCGCAGGGCAATCGCGGCTTCGCCGCAAAGCGCCTTCGGATACGTCGAGTTGGGCAACCTGAGGCTGGCGCAGAAGAAGTATGACGAAGCGGCTCAGGCGTACCAGGAAGCCTTGCAGCGCCGCTCCAGATCGATGGACGCACTGCGCGGATTGGTGAACGTCTTTGTTGCCGAAAAGCAGATCGACAAGGCCGTCTCCGTGGTCAGTGCGCAGATCGCCAAAGACCCCGCCAACAGCGGCCTCTACGGATTGCTCGGCACGGTGCTCTTTCGCGGCAAGCGGGACTTGGCAGGGGCGCAAGCGGCGCTGGAAAAATCCATCAGTCTCGATAGCCGCAACACCGACGCGGTCCTCGAACTGTGTCAGGTGCTTGCCGCCCAGGGAAAAATCGATCGGGCGGTCGCCACCGGTGAGCAGGCGCTCAAAGTTGACGGGTCCCAGCCGGGACTATATCTCGTGATGGGACACCTATACGAGTTAAAGGCAGACTGGGAAAGAGCGCAAGGCGCGTTTCGGAATGCGCTGGCGTTGACGCCTCAGAACCCCACGGCCTCCAATGAGCTTGCCCGCGCCATGCTGTTTGGCGGGGGAGACTCCGACCTGGCCTTGTCGCTGGCGCAGACGGCGGTTCGAGGGCTCCCGCAATCCTCCGGTCCGGTCGACACGATGGGCTGGATATATTTCCGAAAGGGCGTGTATCCGCTGGCGCTGAGTTACCTTCAACAGGCTCTCAAGCTTCAGGAGGAGAACCGGCTTCCCGACAATGCAGACATTCACTATCACCTTGGCCTGGTTTACCAGAAGACGGGCCAAGCCTCCCTTGCGCGACTGCAGTTCCAACTCGTGTTGAAAATCGATTCGAACTATCGCGACAGGGCGGAGATCAGGAAGTATCTGGCCAGCCTATAGCGAAGCCATCGACGGTGTTTCACCGCAGGTACTCTGGTTTCGCTTCAGGCTTCCGATGGGCTATCTCGCACCGCTATTAGCAGCTTTAGACGCCTCGTAACGGGGAGGAATCGCCACGCGGAAACTCATCTCTTTGCCCTTGTCCGTCGCCGCTCCCGCGATCGGTTCCGGTGTTTTCACTATGGATGCCGATTCCTTCCAAATCAATTGCCTGTAGGCATCGAGCAGCACGCTGCGCGATACACCCCAATGCAGGGAACTCCTCACCCGTTCCGCGGCGTCCTTTCCCATCCGCGCGCGGAACTTTGGGGAATCCAATATGCCGAGAACTGCATCGCCGAAATCCCGCGGACTGTTCCCCTTCACGTAGATGGCGGTCGTTCGCGCGCTTCGCCGCGATTCCAACAAGTCGAAAGACACGGTGACCTTGCCGAAGAACATATACTCCATGATTTTGATGAAGGTCGAAAGATGGTTGATCCGACTCGGGGGGTCGGGAGCCAGACACACATCGGCCGTGGATAGGTAGCGAAACAGCTCAGAGTCACCCACCCACCCCACAAAGTTTACAAACTCCTCCACCTTTAGGTCGCGTGCCAACCCGCGAAGGTCGTCCATACAATCTCCATCGCCGAGGATGGCAAGCACGACGTCCTTGCGCTTGCGATGGTGAACGATGTAGTCAGCGGCCTTTACAACAGAATCGACGCCGTCCTGCGCCCCCAGGGCGCCAACATACACGGCCATGAAACTCGCTCCGCTTTTTAGCGCGGGGTCCGGTGGAAGGACCGCAAAATGGTCCAGATCGGGGCCATTGCGCACAATTCGAATCTTGTTCGCGTTTGCGCCACGCTGCCGAGCCAGATCGCAGGCGGACTGATTGGTCACGATCACCAGGCTGGCGAGCTTGTAAGAACAAGCCTCCGCGAAGAGCAGCAGTCCCCTGAACGGAGAGGCATCACCCATCTTGGAGTCGAATAGCTCGGGGCAGAGGTCGTGCTGGTCGAAGACAAATCTCTTCCCCAGCAGAACGAAGGGAGCAGCAACGAGGAAAAAAAGGTCCGGGGGGTTAGCCGCGTGAAGAACGTCGAAACCGCTCGTCATCCAAATCCAAAGAGTTAGGACAAAAGTGCAGATCGTGGCCCACGTGTATTCGGCCAGATAACCTGGGACGTTCTTTCCCTGGCATGGTTGCCAGTACCGATACACCTCAACCTGATCGACAACTTCGAATGATTTGGTAGCGTATCCTCTGCCCTTGGGGCAGACCACGGAGACATTGCAACCGGACCTGAGCAGCGCGGCGGCCTCCTGGCGCACTCTTCTGTCTTGGGGAAAAGACATGTTCTCAACCAGGAAAACAACACGCGGTCTATTCATAATTTAATTGCTCCTGTGAAAAGTTATTGCCAACCACTGGCGCTGGGTGGTTTGCAATTAAGGCGATCCAAATAAAGTTAGCGGTCCAGAGCGCTTCAGAGTATCCGTGCCCCTGCCGGAGCCGTGCAATGCGTCATTTTTTAGGGCAAACGACGCTTCAGAGCGTGCCTTCGGGGAACACCAACTCTGGAACCGCCATTGCCGTCGGGAGTGCGGGGCCTCGACAAGCGGTCCGGCAAAAAAAAGGAACGATTCTATACAGCCAAGGATCTATGTAGAGAAGATCACAGGAGCGTGATGAAGGTAGCGGGCATTCTTGCGTTTTCCATCGATCATTGCGTAGGCCCTGGTTACCATGTCGTCCGTTAGGCCCAGCAGGTCGGCAATCTTTGCCGGCGGGCAGTCGTGATCCCTGCCGTAGAGGCACACGTCCAATTGTTGAAGCGGCATGGAGAAGTAGAATTCCTCCTGCGATTGAGGCATTGAATACGTGTCGGTGGTGGGCGGGCGGCGGCGGATTTCCTCGGGGATTTCGAGGTGATCTGCCAGTTGGTAAACCTGAGTCTTGTAAAGATGCGCGATCGGCTTGAAGTCGGCGAGTCCATCGCCTCCCTTGACGAAGAATCCCAGTTCGTATTCCAGGCGATTGGGAGTGCCGGCCACGGCGTAATTCAACGCGTCGGCGTGGAAGTATTCGACCATCTTGCGCGTGCGCTGCTTGAAGTTGCTGGCGGCTACAATTTCCAGGTACGCATGGAGCGGCAGGCGAGCCTTCTTGATCTCGCCGGCCGGCGATTGAACCACGACGGAGAAGACTGCGTAGCGTTGTTCATCGATAAGGGTGGGCAACGTAATCTTGCACTTGTAGTCGTTCTCATAGTCGGGGATGACGCTGCGAATCGCCTGGTTGCGGCGCGTGTAGCACCCTGCGCCTTCTAGAATCGGTGTAATGTTCTCAATGACTGCGCGGATGCCCAGCTTCTCGGTGAGCAGACGGCCCAGCGTCAGGCTTTCCGAGTCGGACTCCGACTCTGGCATCAACAGAGCCACCACGCGGTCCTTGCCCAGCGCGCGAGCGCACAGCGCGGCGACGACGCTGCTATCGATGCCTCCGGATACGCCAAGGACCGCGCCCTTGCGCCTGAATCTCTGCAGCACCACATCGCGGATTTTCTCCGAGATGCTTTCAACCTCCTTTGGCGCGTCGATTCGAAGCAGGTCTGTTTCCGACTGAACAGGTGCGTTCATTTCTCTTCCTTTCCGGATGATCCGGTGCATGGACTCATGTATGATGTGCGGAATTCGCACGGCGAATTCGGTTTTATCCGCTATGCCCCGACGACCGACTCTTGCGGGTTCCTGTGCGCTTCAAGGATCAGCCGCTTGCTCACCTTTCCGGTTTCTGTCTTGGGCAGCGATTCCTGGAACTCAACGATCTTGGGAACCATGAAATCCTCAAGGCGTGCGGAGCAATGGCGAAGCACGTCTTGCTGAGTGAGCAGAGCCCCAGGACGCAGGGTTAGCACGGCCTTGATCGCACTGCCCAGTATTCGGTCAGGAACGCCGACCACCGCGACCTCGGCGACTCCGTCGAGCGCGTAGAGGACATCTTCCACCTCGCGCGGGCTTACCTTTTCTCCGCGGGTCTTGATGATGTCGTCCTTGCGGCCGACAAAGTAGAGATAGCCTTCCTCATCCGCGCGAAAAAGATCGCCGCTGTAGAGAACCCTTTCGCCGGGCAGCGAGCCGGGTTTGAGGCAGCGGTCCGTTTCTTCGGGCAACTCCCAGTATCCTTTCATGACGTTGGCGCCGCGAATGACGAGCTCACCGATCACCCCCGGACCCACGCGCGAGCCGCTTTCATCCACGATGTAGACTTCCTCGTTTGGCATGCCGCGGCCGACGGAGGAGGGCCGGATGTCGAGCTGTTCCGGCGGCAGGTATGATACGCGCTTGCATTCCGTCAGGCCATACATGGAGTAAAGCCTGGCCTGGGGAAACAGGGCGCGCAGCTTCCGGATGTGCTCCACCGGCAACGCCGCCGCGGTGTTGGTGATGTACCGGAGCTTGGGAAGCGCGTACTTCGAAAGATCCATCTGCAGTAACAGCGCGGAGATGGTGGGGACGATGGGAAACCCGGTCACTCCCTCGCGATCCATCGTTTCAAGAACGACATTGGGAAACGCGAAGGAATCGTGCAACACCAGCGTACCGCCCATCTTGAAGGTCATTAGCAGCTGGTAAAGCCCGTAATCAAAGGCCAGAGGCAATACATCGATGACCACGTCCTCGGCCGTGTTCTCAAGGTAGGTGGTGATGGAAGTCGCAGCAGAGACGATGTTCAGGTGAGTAACCATGACCCCTTTGGGGCGTCCGGTCGAGCCGGAAGTATAGATCAACGCCGCAAGATCGATATCGATGCGCGCCTTCGGCGGAGGTGGCACGCGGCCCGCGAAGTTTCGAAACTGTTCGATTCTCGATACATGCTTTCCGGCAGCCAGCGCAGCGGCTTCCTGCGTCGCATCCGCGTCCTTCATGAAGACGGAAAGCAAGTGGGGCGTGCCGTCCCATTCTGCGGAATCAGATGGAAGTCTGCCGCCCCAGGTGATCATCGCCGTGGCGCGACAGTTATTCAGCACGAAGAGAAGCTTATCGCGTTTAGTCGTTGCGTTGAGTACCACGAAAACGGCCCCGGCCTTGAGGGTTGCAAAGATCGAGATCACCGTCTCGACAGAGTTCGGCATATAGGTAACAACGCGGTCCCCACCTCTGACTCCCGCGGCGATAAGCGCTTGTGCGAGCAGGTTGGACTCCCTATCTATCTGACCGTAAGTCAGGCGTTGGCTTCCGCAGACCAGAGCCAACTTCTCCGGGTAGAGTCTGGCGCTGTTCTCCAGGAATTCTTCGACGAGCATACGACCTCCTCCTATTTCGCTGTGCTTTCACCCTCGCGGGGTCGGGGGGCTCCAGAGTTGGAGCCCGTGGCAATCCGCCTTGATGCGCAAACACGGAGTCCACCGGATCACTCGAAGGCATGTGGCCGGCTGCCATTGTGCTCAACGGGAATGCCGATCTTCTTCTCGACGTAGGCTGCGATTCTTGCGGTCGAGTCAAGGTTGTCGGGGATCACCTCGTCATCTTCGACCCTGATCCCAAACTGCTCTTCAAGGAAGGCAACCAGTTCCAGGACGCCGGTCGAATCGATCACTCCTTTGCCTAGCAGCGACTCGTTTTCCTTGATGTCCATGGACCGTCCAAACAGGAAATTGCTGATGATAAAGCTGTAAACTTCATTCTGAATGTCGGTTAGATGCATTGTGCTAACACCTCGCTTTTGCTCTGAACGAATTGGTTGACAAGCAATTGAGTTGACAGGATGCCAACCAGGGCCATGTTGTCCTTGATACTGCTGGCGCGGCCACTCTTGAATTTCTCCACCAGGGAAGTTACCGCGGAGGGGTCAAACAGGCCGCTGTTCCGCACCACTTCCGGAGAGAGCAACTCCTCGGCGTAATCCGTGGTTGCCAAGCCGAAGAAGCACTTACCGTCGGGAGCGCGGTAAGGCTGTTTAGGACGCTGAATAATCGAGTCAGGGATACGGCCTCTGAATGCCTTCTTCAGCAGGTGCTTCTGATCAAGCGCCTTCATCTTGGCGGCGGCGGGGAGCCGAGCGGCAAATTCCACCAGCCTGTAGTCGAGGAAGGGGTAGCGGCCTTCGACAGAGTGGGCCATCGCCATGCGATCGCCCTGCGACGAGAGGATATATCCCGGCATTAGATACTTTGCCTCGAGATACTCCGCCTGGCCGAAGTAAGACCACTCATAGTATTCGGAGGGCAGCATCCGCTCGATCTCTGTGATCGCATCGAAGTCCCCGACCGCATCGCGGACCTCGGCAGAGAAGAATTGCTTCAGCCGTGCCGTCAATTCCCATCGAGGTAAATGCGAGAAGAAGGGGTTCGACAGATCCTCTGCGCGGACCCGAAAAAAGTGTTGGAGATAGGCGGCCGGCTGACGCTGGATGCCTTGCATGTAAGGGTAGAGGCGCTTAAGCAACAGCGGACGCATGCGCGAACCTGAATCGCGTCCTACGAAGCGCCTAATCTTCGCTTCCTTGAATATGTCGTATCCTCCCAACACCTCGTCGGCGCCTTCTCCTGTCAGCACGACCTTGAATCCCGACTCCCTCACCAACCCTGACAATAAGTACATGGGAGCGGGCGCAGTTCGAATCACAGGCTGTTCGGTGTGCCGAATCACCTGCGGAAATACGCGGGCGATGTCGGAAGACGTGCAGGAGACGTTGCTGTGTTGGGTGCCGAGGAACTGGCTTGCCTCTTGCTGATACGACCTCTCATCGAACTCGGCATCCTCAAAGGTGATAGAGAAACTGCGGAGCCGATCATCGGCGATCTTGCGGGCCAGCGCCGTGGTGACCGTCGAGTCGATGCCTCCACTCAAGTAAGTGCCGACGGGAACATCCGAGCGAAGCCGGATAGCGGTGGCATCCTCCAGCAACGCGTAGAGCTCTTCAGCGAGCCGGTCCTCATGGGCGTTCTTCGCATCTGCCGCTTCGGCGTAGGAGATTGACCAGTATTGTCCGCCCTTGACATTTCCGCCTGCCACGGTAAGCGAGCAGGCTGGCGGCAACTGAAAAATGTTCTTGAACGCAGTGCGCGGAGGCACGGTGACCCAGAAGGTGAAGATTTGATCCAGCCCCTTAAGATCTATTTCAGCGGACACTTCAGGGAAGCGGAGAAGAGCCTTGATTTCCGAGGCGAACAGAAAAGTATCACCCACCTGCGTGTAAAACAAGGGCCGAACGCCGAACCGGTCGCGAGACAGAAATAGCTTCCTTTCTCGCTCATCCCAAATCGCGAATGCCCATTGACCGTTGAAGTGCCGAACGCACTCTTCGCCAAATTCACGGTAGGCGTTGAGGATCACCTCGGTGTCAGAGCGGGTGGCGAATCGATGTCCTTTGGCGATGAGTTTTTCGCGCAGTTCGATGTAGTTGAAGATTTCGCCGTTGAAAGTGATCCAGGTGTGGCCGTCGATTGTGGACATCGGTTGCGCGCCGCACTGAAGGTCGATGATGCTGAGACGCGCATGAGCCAGTCCGACCGGACCCGCAACATGGACGGCGTGTGCGTCGGGGCCGCGGTGAAGCAGCGTTCCGATCATGGCATCGAGCACTTGGCGCTCCGCAGGTGCGCCGTTTAGATTCAATTGCCCAGCAATTCCGCACATGGTGGTTCACTCGCTTCCTTATGAGTTTGGAATCCGGTCTGCAAAGCACTGACTTTGTCCTGAAACGGACAGCACTTGGATTTCAAGACACGAATGAGTCGCGGGATCGACTCTCGTCCTGCTCGATCTCATTCAGATAGCGGAGGAATCCGTCGTACGAGCTAAACGCTGCAAGGTCGTCGGAATCAATGGTGATGCCGAATTCTTCCTCTACCACGGCAAGAAGCGTAACGACTGCGACGGAATCCCAGTTTGCGACAGAAGAGGCAGTCGCCACATTGACCTCATCGGCACTCAGCCCGGGGAAAACGGCCTGAAAGCATCCCGCTAGTCTTGCTTCCTTGTCATTCATGGACAACCTCTTTTATCTCCGACAGCATCCTGAGACGTATTTCAAGAGCCTCGCGCGACACGACACATCCGGGTGTAGGAGTTATGCCAAGCAGCCACGTTAGGCATTCGGTGAGAGGACCGTTTCTGTCGGTTCGCTCATAATCGAATTGGATTTCCGCGATGTCATCGCGAGCGATGAGTTCCGCCAAGCTTCGGTATTCGATCCGCCGCGAGAACGCTCTGCAACTCATGACCCAAGCATTCACAATCAGTCTTCTATCGACCCGTCGACCAGCAAGAACAGCGACTTTGCCAAGCGGACCGAATTTATCAGTGTAGGACGCTACCAGAAGGACACTCATGTGGTCGCGTAGATAGTTATTCCAGGAGGCCTCTGTGTATCTCCGGCCATTAAGGTTGAACTGGTTTGTCTTGTTCACAAGTTCCAGGGCGCGCGGGTCAGCGGGTAGCTTGCCGAAGGTGCACTTTATCTCTGCCCTGAGGTCCTCAACATGCTCGTACTCGGGCACGAGGCTGGCCGAAGTGTCGCGTTCATTGGCTGGTTCGCGTGAGTTGCGTATGCTCGTTGCGCGGATGCGGTCTTCTTCCAGAACCATATCTTTCCCGAACAGGTCGCGAAGTGTTGATAACAGGTCATTGACCGCCGCGGGCTTGCGGGATGGAAACTGCAGACACTCGATTTGCGGGTGCGCCGCCTTGACCTCGGATAACTCCAGTGCGCTGTCGTCGACGAAAACCACCGACTCGGCGCCTATGTTCCATATCTTCAGAATTCGCGTGATAGAGCGGGACTTGGCTCCCCAGTTAGCCTCGACGGGAAAGAGCGCGGATGCGGATAACGCCAGGTCATCCCGGGAGAGAGCTTCGGCAACAAGATGAGGATCGTTCTTGCTCGCGACGCCGATCAGCGCGCCCTCACTCGCCAGAGCGCCGAGAAAGCGCTGGTAAATGGCATGCATCTGGCTTTGGTGATCGAGGTCCCAAGATACTCCGGTGACTCCATCCTCACCGACAATTCCTTTCCACAGCGTGTTATCCAAGTCGGTAATCAGGCCCTTCTTTGGGGCTCGCAGCTGTGCAAGGCGCGCGAGAGACGAGGCCAGCGCCGATGCGTGGGAAAGACTATAGGGAAACCCTGTGAGAACTTCGGAGTCAATGTCGTGGCGCCGCTCCAGCGGCGAAATCCAGGCAATACGTTGGGGACTTAGGAGGCGGCACTGAGATAGCCCTGTTGCCCGCGCAGCGAGCGATTGAACGATCGATGTCAAGTCAAGCTCAAAGGGGCCGGCTTGCCACTCCGGAACCACAGAAAGCGGCGGCAGCGGCAATGTGGGCAGACTCACTACCAGTGGAGTGCGCTGACAGGCGTCTGCGAGCGCGAGATGAATATGGCGGGCTCTCTCACGTGCCGTCGTGGCGATGTCGGTGAGTTCGGATGGACCCCATCTCGCCGCGCAACGCAACCCGAGGCGAGGGTCCAGATCGGACCATTCGATCAAGACGACTCCGAATTCTGAGTTGGCATCGGCGAGCCGGACGAGGTTTCCCAAGAGGTCCCCATACAGTCCCTCGACGACCTCTACCCACTTTTCGGGATGAAGCAGGCCCAGTTCAGCGGCCAGAAAGGACCTGAGATGGAGCGGGTTGAATCCGGCGGCGAGGAAGCATCGCAAAGCGCCTCCGCTCCTCTGCTTCATCCCTTTGATGATGTTCAACGCCTCCATCAACTTCATACCTCAGCTCTAAGCATTCCGCCCCTCGTTTCCATTCTGTTCATCGATCATTCCTGCTTATTCACAGATATGCTGCGGGGCGTCCAGAGAGTTTTCTCGCAAACTCTGGCGCGAGCCATGTCAGGGCGAGCTTGGCTGCCATCTTCGGTGTGACCCCGCACCGAATCGCCTTCGATACCTCGCGACGGGCGTCATCGTAGCGACGATTGTCCAAGTGCCAGTTAGCCCAGTCGGCGTGGTTGGCCCGCAACTCTCCGACGATTGTCTTCCGTGCTGCTGCCGGCAACGCGCCTTCGTTGTCGAGCCAGCTTTCGTACATGCAGCGCAGACCTTCGAGCCTAACCTCCACCTTGTCCCACGGTCTGCAGTCCGACCCTGCGGGGGTTTTGTTCCTGTCGCAGATGACCAGCAGTTTGTTCACATAGCAAAGGCCCGTCGCCAGACAAAGGCGAAAGTAAAAGTCACGATCTTCCGCGAAACCAATCTCCGTATTGAACCCGCGTATTTGCCGAATCGTGTCAGCCCGTGCCAGAAGGCTGGAAATCCAGAACCCGCAGAATGACTTGGCCAGGAGTTGCACCGCATTGCGTTCGATTCCGATCGTCTTCTCGTAGTGCCTCCCAAACCGTGAAAAAGTACTGGAGTCCATGCCGGCACCGTCGGCAAGTCGGACGTCCGTGCAACAGGCTCCGCAATCGTATCCCAGCACGTCGAAGGCTTTTACTTGCCATTCCAGCTTTTCGCTGTGCCAAGTGTCGTCCGAGTCCAAGAATGCGATGAGCTCACCCTGGGCTCTCCTGATTCCCTCATTGCGTGCCGCGCTCGGACCTTGATTCTCCTGCTGGACCCAAAACACGCTATTTCCACCACCGTTTCGTTGTTGAATAAACTGTCGCACCGCATCGCCGGAACCATCCGTAGAGCCATCGTCGATCACGATGACTTCATAGCGGAGGTATGTCTGATTCAGAACGCTCTGGATTGCGTTGATGGTCGGTTGCGCGCGGTTATATGTAGGAATCACAACTGACACCATAGGTTTGTAAGACATGAGAGTCCCCCTGCTTTGCCTCGCCCGCAGGCCAACGGGGTAGGGTTTCTACTTTAGCTATATAAGTCGAGTCGCCAAGTCTGTTCTTCTGCTTGTCGGATTCGCAGTGGCGACTGAGCGAAGTAGCATGCTCTTTGGGAAGATCGCATTCGCTTTGACCACACAGTTCCTGCTTAGAACAAGTTCGACTTTGCGGCAGAGGATTGTCACTCCGTTGCCGGTTCAGGCGAGTTGGCCAATGCGGATTCTGCAAGGATTCTTCAAATAAACCAGACTCTTCGGCGCTAAGGTTCAATCATAGGTTCAACGCGCCGACACAAGCCGCGAAGGCAATCGGCATCGCAAGCTTGGTGAAGGACACGCAAGACCTCGTCCACCTGTGCCTTGTCGATGCACAAGGGCGGCTCAATCAGAATGCAGCTTCGGTCCAGAAACGCGGGCATTACCAATACCCCCCTTCGAACACACTCTGCGGTGATTTGGTACGCGACTCTTTGCTCTGCAGTATGAATTCCCACCAGAAGACCTTGCCCGGAAACACTTCGCACGAGTTCGGGTCGTAATTGCGCTAGGCTCATCAGGCCTTGCATAAGACGCCGTCCCTGGTTTTCCGCATTTTCAATCAGGCTCTCGGATCGAATAATATCGAGCGTCGCAAGTCCTGCGGCACAGGCGAGCCTGTTGCCAGCGGCGGAGGAAGAAGTCATGGCGAAGCTGAGGCCAAACTTCGCCCACCACTTTCGTTTTGCAAGTACCGCCCCAATCGGCATCACGCCGCCGCCAAGCGATTTACCCACCAGCAGTAGGTCCGGTTCCAATTGTTCAATCTCGCAGGCAAACATCCTGCCCGTCTTGCCCATCCCGCTCTTGATCTCGTCAAGGATCAATATCGCGCCATATTCCGCGCAAACCGTCGCTAACCGCTTCAAATATCCTTTCGGGGACACTACCCCGCCGCTCTCAGATTGAATCGGCTCCACAATAACCGCGCCAATCTCAGCAGACATCGCTTTCTCGACGGCTACCGCTTCGCCGAACGGGACGCGACGCACTCCCGGTAATAACGGCTCAAAGCCTCGGCACATCTCCGGTTCCGAGACGCTCATGGCTCCCATGGTGAAGCCGTGCCACGCCCCATTGCAACAGATCACCCCACTGCGCCCTGTAGCAAGACGAACCAATTTGAGAGCGCTATCCACGGCTTCGGAGCCGCTATTGACAATAAGGCACCGGTCAATCCCATCAGGCGCTACCTCAACGAGACCTTCCGCCAATGCGGCGTGAGCTTCGGAAATGAAAGGCCAACCGACGGGCCGTTGCCTTTCCAACGCGCGGGCTATTGCCTCAATTACGCGCGGATGGTTATGGCCGACATTCAAATTGCCATAACCACCGATGCAATCGATAAACGTTCTTCCCTTGCGATCTTCCAACTCGGCGCCTCGTGCGGTGCCGGGTTCAAAATCCATCCCTATGCGCTGGAGGAATCTGGTGTATGGAAGGCTCACATGCCGTGCGTAACTGTCGAATATATCCATAGAGTGGCCGATGGCGTTCAAGCATCTCCTGAAGGAGCACGTTGTTAATTGTTCGCGGAATTCGACCATCCATCAATTCCGAGATCCGGTCCACAAATCCATTGAAGACGCCAACGGACCGGAGCGCACTCCAATTGCAGCGGCCCATTCTTCATTCGCTATTCCGGATTGTTGGATCTGTATGCCGCACTTGCTTGGCGCCCATTCGTCGGCACTTATCTTGCCAATTCGGTTTCGACCATACGAACCGAACCCATCACCCACGCTTCCTTGATCGGATCATACTGCTTCACAATTCTGGCAGGATTCCCCGAAAGTACCGAGTAAGGAGGTGCGCTCCTGGTAACGACCGCATTTGCATTCACAACGCAATGTCGTCCCAAAACCAACTCGCCTTGAGAACAAATAATCGCTGCTCCATGTCCGATCCACGAGCCCTCGCCAATTCGAATTCTTCCCCCCTCCGTGAACTCGTAGAGTGGGATCGCTTTCGTGATATCTTCGTACGCGTGCCCCTGATCTATGATCAGAACATCTTGCGCGACGATGACATCGCGCTCCAGATGAATGTGGTTTTTCGCACCGATCTGCGAGCGCCAATGGATAACACAATTATCCTCAATCTCGATGACCGGCTCACCTTCTTCCTCCGGCGGTCGACTAACCCCCAGATAGGCATCCTTTTTGAGAATCACATCGTTGCCTAAACTAATTCGGTGAGCGGTCAGGCGGCTGATAGGGCATGTGTGATTGATCGACACCCCGGATCCCATAAACGCAAACGGGTATGTCAACCGCAGCCACTCGGAATAGAGCTTGTTCAGGAAACGGGAAATGAAGATCAGCGGGTCCTCTTTTCGCGCTCTATTCTTATTCATACTTTCTCCCTTTCTCTCTCCATTGGTCCGGCCGTAAGCCCGGAAGAAGCGGCATAGGTGGATTCCGTGGGAACTGTGCGCCCCGCTTCGCCGCCAATCCAAGTTGCTTTTGTGGGGTCGAACTTCCTTGCAAGTCGACTGGGATTCCCGACAATCACGGAATACGGAGGAAAGCTTCTTGTCACCAAGGCGTTTGCTCCAACGACACTGTTGCGGCCGATGACCAACTCGTCTTCATTACACACGATGGCCGCACCTTGACCGATCCAGCAACCCTGCTCTATTCGAATTCTGCCCCCGGCTGTGACTCCTTGAACTCGGATCGGGCGGCCGATGTCTTCGTAGGCGTGATTGTGATCCTGTATGAGCACTGAAGTTGCGATGATCACATTTCGCTCTATGTGAATGGAGTTTTTAGCCGAGATTGTATCCCGGGCTCCTATCGAACAGTTGTCGTCAATAGTAATCTTTATATCTTGGACCCCGTCTGAAACAATATTGATCCACGCGTCTTTTCCGATGAGTACGGAGCTGCCGAGCCTGATATGGGCGGCTATCGTTTTGCTCAGCCTGCAAGGATAATGAATAGACAGATTGCGGCCGCAGGAGGCAAACGGATAGGTACAACTTATCCATAGAGTGTAAAGTCTGGTCACTCCTCTTCTGAGGTATGCGAGCGGGTCATCAAAACGGGCTCGATGTTTGGGAATGGCATTGCTCATGAAGCTCCTCTGCTCCGGCCGTTGTTCGCATGGATTCCGGCTATGATATTCGTAGGCTGTCTGACGTCACCTTTGTGCTTTGCTCCGAGGCTATTGTCCGAATTCTTGTAAATGACGGTACGCACAGAATGTATGCAAGAATGCAAGCGGCGGTAGCAATCGAGATATCTGCCAGGGGTTTGTCTGTGAGCCCGAGAGAGCGGGCTCCAAAGCCGACCAGGAAGATTCCCGCAGAGACTATCGCAGCAGGCACAATGCCGTGGGCGAAGTGAAAGATGGGCAACCCGGTGATCTGGCGAGCCCGGCTGACTTGGAGAACATAACTCGCGACGATCGCGATGAGAGCCGCCATCTGGCCGCCGGTTGGTCCAAAGCGCTGGCACGCCGGATAGACGACGATCAGCATCACGATCGCAGATGCGGCTACGGCTCGACGGTGCAAAGCGGGTCTTCCGCAGGCGAAAAACACGGTTGTCAGCAAGGCGTTGAGCGTATTGAAAAGTGCGACTGCGGCGGCGAATGCAAACGCCCCTGCGGCAGGTGCATACCTGGGCCCATAGGCCACTGTCAGCAATGACGACCCGCACAGGCAGACCATGGTCATCGCTGGCAGGCCGGCTAGAGTAATCAACGAGGCCGCCTCGGAGACAACCCGGTTGACGCGGTGCTTGTCTGTCTGAACATGCGCCAGGGCGGGCAGAAGGGTTGAGCTGATCACAGTGATGAGGAAGTTAGACGGTGTTTGAATCAAATACACTCCCATGGTGTAGATTCCCAAAGCAGCTGGAGAAAGCATCTTGCCCAAGACGAATATATCGGTGCGCGCAAAGACGAGGTTCAGGAATGCGAGCCCGACCATCCCCTTCGAAAACTCCCAGAGTTCTCTGAAAGCCTCATGGTCCCAGCGGAGCGACGGCAGTCCGGGACACAGAGCAAAAGAGAAGAGGCATCGGAAGACATTTTCTGAAAAGTACCCGATCGCCAGTGCCCAGACACTTCGAAGAACAAAGGCAAGGATGATGGTCAGGAGCACGCCGCAAAGGGCTCCGCCGTTGCTGATAAGAGCCCATCGGGAAAACTTCATCTCCTTTTGAGCCAGCTTGGAACGCGGACTTAGCAGACCGTCGAATATAGTGCTCAGCAAAGCGACCCGAAGAAGCCCCGATATGTTTCTGTCTCCATAGAACTGTGAAAGCAAGGGAGCGGACACAAAGATCAAGGCATAGACAACCAGCGCTCGACCTATTCCCATCCACCATGCCGCATTGAGGTAGTTATCCTTTCCTCCCTGCGGGTGCTGGATGACCGCCGGGAATAACCCGACATCCGTCATCGATCCGACGAGGGAGGACAGGGATAGGACGATCGCCATGGTTCCGAAGGCGCTAGGAGCCAGCAAACGCGTCAATATCAGGTTCCTGGCCAGCCGACTAATCTGTTCGGCGGCGCTTCCACCGCCGAGCCACGCACCGCCGCGCGTAGCTCTTGCCCTAAGTCCATCTCCCAAGATACCGCCGCGAATGGACAAGCATTCTAGTCGCCCGAAAACTGCCACACGTCCCTCCCTGGTAATGACGGTATGCGGATACGGAATCTCTGCGATGGAACTATGATGCCGGATGCCATACCGAGCGGCCAGCGCCGTTTGAAAGCGTGTCTACCAGGTCAAGGTAGTTCTTCTTATTTCCTTCCCATCCGTTGCGCTCGACATATTCCAATCCTCTTGTCGCAAGGCCATCGCGCAACGATCGATTGCCTGCGACATCGAGAATTGCTTTCGCCAGGCTGCGACTATCTCCCGATGCAAAAAAGTGAACCGTCCCCTCGTCGAAATAGAATGTGTCCACCTTGGTTCTAGAAACGACCACTGGAATGCCCTGCGACATGAATTCCATGATCTTCGTGCTATACGCTTCGTTGCCAAATGAGTCTGCCCGCTTGGGCACGATCCCCAGGTCCGCGTTCGCGATCACGTCCGGAATCTCATCAAGGGGAACATTGCCGCAGAATCGAACGTAACCGCTCAGTCCGAGCCGTCGGACCAATCGCTCGAGGTCGGCGGTCAGGCTCTTAACTCCTCCACCGTAGAGGTGAAGCTCGACCCCAGGCATCTTGACTCTCACGTGACTCAGCGCCTCAATGGCGAGATCCAGGCCTTGATGCCACTGGAAGCCGCCGTGAAAGAGAATGACATACTTTCCGCCTTCTCTTGTTCTGCGCCGGGGGTAGAAGATCGCGGAGTCCACGTGGTTGAGGAGCACAGAGCACTTATCTCCAGCCACAGACCTGCCCACGATCGTTTCGCGCCAGATGTGGTTGGAAACGATGAGGTGATCGACGAATCGCGCCGACAGCCTTTCAATGGTCTTGAGGATGGATACGTAGGCGCTTGAAGGTTTCTCGCCGAACTTGCTGGCAAACAGTTCCGGAGTAAGATCGTGAATGTCGAGGATGAGGCTGGCTCCGCGCAGTTTTGGGTACCACGCGGCGAATACCAGGAAGTCCGGAACGTTGTGGATATGTACGATATCGTACCTTCTTTGCTTTTGGAGGCGGGTGAGCCACACCAAGGAACTCAGGAAGAAGCGCAGGACGCGGGACGCATATTCCCACTTGCTATTTTCGTTATGATCGCGATATTGGACTCTAAATACTGTAACTCCGTGGATGACTTCTCTCCGCTGGTAGACACGAGAGCCACTCAAGGCGACAACATCCACGCGGTCACCGCGCTTGGCGAGCGTTTCCGCGTAACGGCGCACGCGATTGTCACTCTCGTACTCCGTGTAGGCCAGCATGCAGACGTTTTTGGCGACGATACCTTCCTTCGCCGGCACCGCCTTCGGTTCAGAGCGATCGATTTGCTGTGCGATTGCTGTGGTTGACACGCGTTTCTCCTTGAGCGTTCTTGCCAGACGGGCTGTACATATGTCATTTGCTAATGAGGTTGAAATCTGCCTGTTTTTCGACGAGCATCGTTCCTGATCCGTGCAGCGATTTGCGTGGCAGCGAAGCGATCCCATTCAGCCTATTCAAGCGCAGAATCAAGAGAGCAGTTCGAAAAGGAAAGAGTGTTGTGAGGGCAAGATCATTCAGACGCCATCCTTGCCTCGATGTTCGCGGGCTTCCGAAAGAATCGGCGAAGTCTCTCGGCCTCTTCTTGCCGCAGGAACCTTACAAACTCCTCGGAGACCATTCTTTTCTCGGCCCCGAAGTACGAAAAAAGAAATCCAGCCAGCCTCGCAACCGCGTACAAAAGAGGTGGCCGAGATCCCAATCTGCGGATCAACCGGGGAATCTCAAAAAGGGGATGCGTTCCAAGTGAATAATCCATGCGGCCCTGGCGAATCGATGCGCGCAACCATCCCGAGTACCCGCTCGGCCGGTAATGAAAAACTTTCAATTCCGTGATGGAACGGACGCGCCAACCGATCATGCGGCTCTTCACCACCGCGTACCAATCGGCTCCGCCGTAAGGCAGGGGGACATATTCACCCCCCAGGTCTTCAAAACATGCGCGGCGAAAGAGTTGGGCTGCCTGAGCCACGGAATACTCCCTATTGAGGGGACGAGCCCTAAACTCGGATTCACGCTCTTCGAATATGCTTCCCCCTGCCAATCCAAGCCCAGGATCATCTGCAAATGTGTTCAATACCTCGGAAAAATAGGTCGGCCCGAAAGAAACATCCGCGTCAAGATTTCCGATGAAGTCATAGTCGAGATCTTTAAGGCCCGCGAGGCCAGTATTGATGGCGGATACCTGTGCGGCAAAATTGCGAGGATGCTCATCGTCGATTCTAATCAGCTTGATAAAGCTGCACTGTGCAACATACTGCTGCACAATCTCATCGGTGCGGTCTATCGATCCATCACTCACGATCACCCATCGGATGGGGCGTTCAGTCAGAGCTAGCACCGACTTTATCAGCCTTTCGATATGCAAATCTTCGTTGTACGCGGCTGTTACCAATACATAGCGTCGTCCTTTTGTCGAGATAGTGCTCATGATACCCTCTCAATGGTTTCACGACCATGACGGCTCAACCAGCGAATGCATTCAATGCTTCGTTTAGTCTTCAAGATGGCCCGCGAGTTGTCCGCCTTCTCTGCGATCCCGAGAAGGCTGTATCCGACCACGCGGAAAGCTTCATGAAGATAGGTGATGGTCACATAGGCGAATTGTCCGATCTTGCCGTAGTGCTTCTTGCACAGCTGCAGATTGGCCCGCTTCATTTCTATATAGAACCGTGTGGGAGCAACAGCGGAACTCGCACCCCCATAATGGAATGCCCGCGCTCCGGAGAAATAGACTCGTTTCCAGCCAGCAACGTGAAACCTATATGACCAATCAATATCCTCGCCGTACATAAAGAACTGGCCATCCAACATGCCGACCTCTTCAAGCGCCTGCCTTCGTACCATCAGGAACCAACCATTCAACACGTCAACCTCAGCAGTCTGGCTGTTATTGAAGTCGGTCATCAGTATTCCTGCGAAGCGTTTCGAGTATGGGAAGACTCGATGCAGGCCCAACGCATTGCAAAGGCCTCTCCAGACTGTTGGAAATCTCATATAGGATCTCCCGATGCGCCCGTTCGGACAGAGCATCTGGGGGCCAATCATGCCGACAGCGCGGTTATCCTCCATATACGCATGCATGGCCCAGAGACATCCACACGGCACTACGACATCAGAGTTCACCAGGCATAGGTAATTCCCGCGACTGGCCAGAATGCCGATGTTATTTGCTTTCGCAAATCCAACATTTGCGTTGTTTCGAATGAGATGAACGTGCGGGTACTCCTTCTCGACAAGCGCAGGCGTCCCATCTGAAGACGCGTTGTCTACGACGATAACCTCCACCTTCAGATCGTCGAGATAGGGGCGGAGCGAGTCCAAGCACTCCAGGACGAACCTTTTCGCGTTCCATGTCACGATGACGATGGATAACTCGAGTGAGTGGGCAGTCATAGTTGGTTCCGATTGCAAAAAGGCGGTTGGTTAGGCAACTCTAGTTATGTATCCGCGTGTCGTCTTCATCGAGATTTGGGCGCACCATGAAATGAGATGGAGTACCCAGGTGCCGGAGTCTCGGGGCCTTTGCTGAGCCGAGGCCAATTCAATGTCAAGGCCATTTTGTTTTGCGAAAAATCCGATCAATTCATGGTTTCCTGTTGCCGCAGTCGATGGAAGCGAACAGAGCCAGAAGTGTGTTTGAGCGCGTTCAAATTGCAGGCGCTTCAAGTGTCTCCACTTCAGTTCCAGCGAGATTGGCATTGTATTTCTTACGCTTTGGCAATGTAGTGCCGCAAGTCGCGGGAGTCGTAGCGACTGAGACTGTGGCCAGGAGAGCGAACCACGCGAATTTAGTCTGGTCGAAATAGCTGATGCCGAAAAAACCGACACAGTGCGAGAAGAGCGCCACGCCTATCATCCACAGGAACCACTCCTGTTTTCGATCCTGCGAGACACGCTCTCGGGCCTTACCTACCCTGCTGAACGATCGTGAGATGAGCAGGATAAAGGAAACAAACGTCGCTAGGCCTCCTGTTTCACCTTCCTGGACCCACTGTTCGCAGAGGTCGTCCATGTCGAAGCCCCAGGTTACCGCTTTGTTGGTTCCGCAAAGCCACCAATCGCCGAAGTGGCGGATGAAGGTATCGATAAGCATTGCGCGGTGCCATCCGGAATTTCCAGCGACAAGATCGACGTGAGCGATGAGGAACCAGACAGGCGCCTTCATCAACAGTTGGGCGAGAAGGAGAAGGATTACCACGCTCCATCGCACGGCCCGCATCGATCTGCGGAAGGGCCACGCGCAAACGCCCACCACGCCCGCCAGATAAGTCAACAGCGGCGTGGACGAGGCGCAGGCAACGACCATGGCTGTGCAGCCAATGGTGCCGATTGCGGCCAATAACCTCGATTTCCGTTTTTGCCAGATCCACAGGAAGAACGGGAGCAGAGTGGCCGCAAACGACCCGGCGAGTAAAGGATGCTCGAACGGTCCCTGCGCCCGAGTGCTCCCATCGCGAAGCGCGGGGAATAGCGGTACTCCTCCAAGGTAGCCAAAGACGTTGAGATGACGGAAATGCTCATTCATCATCGCGACGCCGAGCAACCCGGCAATGATGGCGAACGTCTTTGCGAGCCGCTCGATGTCGGAAGTATCTCGAATGAGATATCGGAGGAGATAGTATCCTCCCAATGTGTCCCAGAGGAAAGCAATCTGGTTGACCAAAGAGGAGGGTTGGCCCCAATAGAAAATGGTTACAGCCGTGGCGCGGAGGAGAGCCCAAAGCGTAAAGAGTCTATCTAACTCGTTCCATCCGCCGGCGAGAATCGGGGAGTTCGACTTGAATTTGGCCCTCGCGAGAACAACAAGACCGAAGATCAAGAGGATCCGAGGTACATAGAGATGGACGCCTCCGAGATAGAGTTGCTGGCCGACGGGCAGAAGAAAGAGCGCAAGGAGCAACGACACCAAGGCATATCTTCGCGGAAGACCGAGGAGACACGCGATGGTGACCAGCAGCGCTCCGGCCACAAGGGGGTGCATGACAGTGCTGGATGCCCCTCCGCCAAAAGTACCCTGATATAGGCTTTGCGCCTGCATCTATCCATGCCTCATAGTTTGTTCGACCCAGCTATCGAACCGAGGCGCCCTTGGCGAAGACTGCGTTGATGCATTCTCCCCTGCCCAGAGTGGAGATCGCGAGGTGCGCCACGGGGAGGAAACTCAGCCGGAATGCCTTGCGCACAATCCGCCAAGGAACGCCCGGCTCCGGTTCTGCAGACAAGGATGTGCGTTTGATGTTGGCGCTGCGCAATAAATCGTCGATCACATACCTGGCGCTATACTCTACCGCTGGATACCGGCTCGTAATTATCTCCACTTTACTCAAATTCGCGGAGCGGGCCATTGATTGAAGCGACTCGGGAGAGAAATGCGTAAGATGGCGCGGCAACTCCATGCCATACCAGTAAGAGCCGAAGAATTTCACGGCTGCGGAATCGATGTTGGGAACAGCGAGATAGAGGATGCCGCCGGGCTTTAACCAACACCAAATCCTTTCCATCACCTTTCTAGGTTGGTAGACATGCTCCAGAACGTCAAAGCAGGTGACGACGTCAAAGCTCTCATCTGGAAAGTCCGCGTCGAGAAGATCTCCGTTGAATATTTGGCCCCCGGAGCAGGTGTGGGCCTTTTGCGCGGCATCGGCCGACATCTCGATTCCGAAAAGACGCCAATCGGGCGCCTTCATGGCCTTCAGGAAAGAGCCGGAGCTACAGCCGAGGTCGAGGAGCGCCCCGCCAGACTTAAACTTCAACACTGTATTCTTGCGTGCCCTCCAACGCTCCGGAGAGTGTTCTCCTGCTCTTTCGATGAATCTGTCATACCCGGTCCCGTAATGTTGGGCCATCTCCGAGGGCGCGGGCGGATTGCCGAGAACTACCAACGAACATCCAGCGCAGCGAAGAAGACGGTACAGTTCCGTTCTACCGTTGAAGCGGTCTGAACCTTGCATCCAATTCCGCATATCGGCAGCGCCGCATGCCGGACACGCAAGGCTTGAGTTGTTGGTGGACATCACTCCTCCGCACGCAAGGGCTTGAAGTTGTCTCGTGAGTTGATCAAGTGAGTTGATTCAGGAAGGAAGATGGCAAAGGCAGAGACACCCTAAGAGTCTTTGGGAGATGGGCGTGGCAGAGAATTCAGCAGCGAGGAGCGACCCGCAAGACAAAGAGATGATCGAATTAATTGCAGGGAGAACGCAGCTGACGCGTATATCCGAATTTCTGCGATTGGTTGTGCGCCTGGAGCGGAATCAGAGTTGATGTATCCCGGAGGCACGCCCGCCATCACGATCGTGTGGGAGGCCACGGTTACTCTGGTTCCGCTCCGAGCACGCGGGTTTTGGATAGATGGCCGTGCCTCAAAGAGGAAAACGGCCTAAATCCTGTTGCCGGTCCGAAGTGGTGCATGAAGCCTTGTTCATCACCCACCGTCGTCGACGGATGTTTGCCGCCGCAGCCAAACTGAATTGCTGCGGCGGCGCGGGGAGACCCTAATTCGTGACCACTACTGCGCTCAGCGAATTGGGGGGACTGGGGGCCTTGTACACGTAGGCGCCGCCATCCCATGTGCCGGTCGCGGAACGCGGAACCGATGCCCGCGTGTTTCCTGCGCTGGTGTCGCTGTTGAGCGGAACGATCCCAAGCGATGTCAGATTGGTGGCAGCGCCGGCGACCGGCGATCCGGTCTGTGGCACTCCCAGGGCGGTCAAATTCAACGATGTGTTATAGGTTGAGTGAGAGTCGCCTCCGGTGCAGGATTTCCAACTGGCAAATTGGGTCGTGCTGTAGAAGTTGCTTCCGCAAACAAAGTTGTTTGAGCCACCTGCGCCGTAGGAGTTGTAATCGGCCGTGAACGTTATACCGGACGACAATGCCACTTCAATGTTGAAGTTAGAGAGGACATTGTTCTTGAAGGTGACCGGCCCCATGCCTGTGGAGCCATAGTTGAGATAGACTCCATTGTTTCCTGAAGTGGTGCCAGCACCGATGAGCGTGTTGTTGTAGATGTTCAAAGTGCCGGAGAAGAGGCCGAGCAGCCCATTTCCAACGCCGGTGTTCGCAGTCAGGACGTTGTTATAGATGTTAATGACAGAGGAAGCGTCCGCGCAGGGAGTCGATTCGGATACCCCTTCAATAAAGATGTGAGCGGTTATATTCGCGCCGGTGCCGGGGCCGAAGAGGTTGTTGTAAATGTTCAGCGCCGTAATATGCGCGGCTGTGCTGACACCCGTGAAGCAGTGGATTCCGTCATGATGATAGGCGTCGCTCGCTGTGTCCCAGTTCGCGTAGTTGGTGATCTGGTTTCCATAAAAGCTGAAAGGCCCCGAACTTCCTCCTCCGGTGCTTCCGGCGAGCATCCATCCATGGTCGATGTTGTACAGGTTGTTGTTAAAGATAGCCACGTTGCCGTCGCCGTTCTTGTACCCCTCAAAGAGGCACCAGCCGGCATCGTGCATAGTGTTGTTGTTTATGGTCCAGTTCGATCCGTTGAAGGTAATGCACCGCATTGCCGTCTGATCGAATGAGGAGAGACCGTTGGCAGGATGGACGTAGATGTTCGCGATGGTGAGGTTTTCGATGGTGCAATTGCTGCAACTGCCGGCCTCGATGGCCTCGCTGCTCTGCTGGTAGGTCAAGCTGTCGCCGTTGGCGGTGTTTTGAATGATTCCGTTGGTGCCGCCATTGATGACGACGTAGCTTAGGTTGTAGATGCAGATTGCGCCCCCGCAACCGCCATTCGGGGATGGCGCCCAATAGGGGGCGTTGAGCTGTGCGTTGGTGTCAAAGAGCAGAGTGATGGGATTGCCGCTGCTTCCTCCGGCCTTGAATGTGAGTTCCGTGGTACCTGCCACTCCGACAAAAGTGCCGCAGAGAAGAATCTTCGTTCCTGGCCCGATCAAACCCGTTCCCGATCCCCAGGACGATGACGTGTTGAACTGCGCCGGCGTAAGGTTGGGCGCTGTTGTGGTTCCGGATGGGCATGCCCCCGTGGCGTTGCCGCTGGGGGTGAGGTAAACGTTGGCGGCCGAACAATTGGCCTTCGGCGAGATCGAAAGGATAGCGACGATCACGAATAGTAGAACGGCGCCAGATATGGCCCTGCAGTGCTGCTTCATCTTCCCTCCACGATTTTTGCGGTCGGGATCATCACTGCAGGCCCGCTGGCTCACGATGGAAACTGCCACTCCAGATACTTACTCAAAGAAGGCATTTTACAACGACCCACCGTCCGCCGAGCCACCGTCAAGAATTCGCAAAGAGGGCCGTGCGAGATGGCAATCTCGCCCCTGCGGACCGATGAAGTGTCTCCTTCGAGCCACGATGCAAAGACGCCCTGACACAGATGGCGTCTGCTCCGCTGGCGGACTAGTACGAGACATGCTGACTGTATATCCCCGCGTTCTACCGCTTCCGCAAGACCGGCGTCTGCCGACGACCGGGTTCCCGCGGGTACCCCAAACCGGATGAAAATCCTGATTGGTTGTACCCTCACTTTATCGAACTCGGGAGGTAAAAAGTTAATTTGTACTAGTAGTTTCGATGGGTAAGGTTTCCCAGATGGGGACGGCAAGCAGCCGGGTTGCAGAAAGGGCAGAGCGCGAAAATCATCCAGGCCTTTGTGCAAAGAGGGCTAAATGCGCTCCCTTGACCGCTTTGGCGAGAAACTGCGCCTTCGCAAACCAGTCATATGTTCCCCTCAACTTTGCTTGAAACAAGGCCCTGTCGTCGGCGTCATTCACTGGCAGGCGCTCCATCAGGAGCGGATCGCTGCCGGCTCCCGACCTTCCCACGGTCGTGCATACTCCGTTGCGGTATCCGGCGCGATCCAGCGACGCGCGCAGTCTCAGTCTGAACTCGCCATTTGTCCGTGGAAATGCATACGGGTAGGCGAACGACTCGACGGCGCAGCCGATTTTGTCCTCGATCGTTAACTTCGAATTGCCGATCTCACTCTCCAATTCGGTCTGGTTCAAGGCGCTCAGTTGAGGATGGGTGACGGTGTGGGATCCGAAGCGGATTCCGTGTCTGTGCAATTCACGCACTTCCGCCCACGTCAGGCACGGTCGCCCATTGAACCGCAGTGTGCTTTCCCCGATATAGGCGGTGGGAAGAAAGACAGTTGCGGTAAACCCAAAGCGCTTCAACACGGGAAAGGCTTCTTCATAAAAGTTTTGGTAGCCGTCGTCGAAGGTGATCACGACAATTTTGGGCGCGCACTCACCGAGGGACTCGCGCAGGTGAATGCTCTCAGCCAGGCTGCAGGTCGCGTAACCCTCCCGGTGAAGACACTCCATTTGCGCGGCGAAAACGGATGGGGAAGTCGCGATCCGAAAATACGGTCCGATCGCGGACTCATCCTCATCTCCTATGCTGTGGTACATCAGAATCGGTACCTTGGAACGGGACACTGCACTGAATCGCGCGAGGGGCGAGAACAGATAGAGAGTAGCGATCCGGTCGAGACGGAACTCCGCGGGATGCTTTGGCCATGTTTGATGGACGAGCCGCAATTCTTCCGACTGGCTTGGCATGAGTCGATTTACGCCGCTCCTTTGTTTCTTTCATCCCTGCATTCCAGTTCCGTGGGGTTCGCGGCCAGTCACTGCAACTCGCGAACGATGCATTCCCCGCCGTTCCGTCAGAAAAGGATATTAGCCTGACTTTACACAGGCCTGTCGGAGGTTGCAACCGTGAACGCGCGTACTTCTTCGGCTACCCTGATTTGTTGTTCCGCGGTAAGTTGCGGGTACATCGGCAAGGAGACGATCTCCGCTGCGACGCGCTCGACAATTGGGAAGTCGCCACGGGAGTATTTCAAACCTGCATAGGCGCTCTGCAGATGCAGTGGAATGGGGTAGTGAATTCCGGTGCCGATGCCGGAATTCTTCAGGTGGCTCATCATGTCGTCGCGGTTTTCAGTACGAATCACATAGAGGTGATAAACGGCATTGGACCAGGGAGGCTCGATTGGAAGAGCGATCGCCTCGTTCTCCGAAAGAAGTCGGTTGTACTCGTCGGCCCGCTCACGGCGTTGCGCATTCCACTGCGTCAGATGCACGAGCTTGGCGCTCAGAATTCCAGCTTGGATCGCGTCCATCCGTCCGTTGTAGCCCTCCACGTCGTGGTAGTACTTCCTCACCTGGCCGTGATCGCGGAGCATTCTGACTTTGCCCGCCACCGCAGCATCGTGGGTGGTCACCGCGCCCGCTTCGCCGCAGGCTCCCAGGTTTTTTCCGGGATAGAAACTGAATGCTGCGGCGCGTCCCATCGAACCGGCCTTCATCCACCGGTTGTGTTTCATCGAAAAGTACTCGGCGCCGTGCGCCTGGCAGGCATCCTCAATCACTGTCAGGCCATACTTGGCGGCCAACTCGAGGATGGTATCCATCTCCGCCATCTGGCCATAGAGATGGACCGGGACAACCGCACGGACCGGTCGGCCGCTTCGCCGGCTGATGAGCCCGCCAGATGGGCCTGACGTACACTGCGTTTCGAGGTAATAACGCAGCCGGTCGGCCGACATGTTATAAGTGTCTTCGTCGATATCGATGAACTCCGGCACACCGCCGGCCTGCGTAATCGCCTCGGCCGTAGCGATGAAGGTGTGCGGCACGGTTACCACGACATCGCCCCGTTCGATTCCGCAGGCCATGATGGCAAAGCGTAGCGCATCGGTACCGCTGCCCACGCCGATCGAATGCGCAGTTTCGCAGAAGCGCGCGAACGATCGCTCGAATTGTTCAACCATTGGACCGCCGATAAACCCGGCGCTCAGCAATGCGTCCTGGAAGACACCAGTGAGTTCGCGCTCCAGATGCATATGGGGCGTAACGAGATCGAGAAACGGGATCTGATTTGAGGCAGTGCTAGAAATTCCCATCGTAACCTTCCGCATCCCTTTCGATGTAACGCAGAATCGCGGCCGGGTTGCCCGCTACGATCGCGTTGGGTGGAACATCATGAGTGACCACGCTGCCCGCTCCAACGATCGCATTCTCGCCGATGGTTGTGTTGGACAGAATCGTTGCACCCGAACCGATCGACGCACCCTTCCTGACCAGTGTCCGTTCGACCTTCCAATCAGATTCGGTTTGCAGGCTCTCCGCCAAAGTCGTGGCGCGCGGATAGGTGTCGTTGATGAAGACGACTCCGTGTCCGATGAAGACGTTGTCCTCAATAACTACGCCCTCGCAGACAAAGGTATGGCTGGAGATCTTGCAGCGTTTTCCTATGCGGGCGTTCTTCTGAATCTCGACGAACGCGCCGATCTTCGCTTCGTCGCCGATCTCGCATCCATAGAGATTGATGAACTTCGAAAGCCGGACGCCCTTCCCCAGCGTGACGTCGTCCGCGATGCAGTTATGGCCGCGCATATCGGTCATAGGTACACCAGCGATCCCTTCTTGCGCAGCGATTCGCTGGCGGCCTCCAGCATCTTGACGACACGTAACCCGGCGACTCCATTGTTGAACGGCTCCTCGTTCTTCTCGACGCAATGGCCGAAGTAGGCGAGTTCCTTGCTCAAGGCTTCGCCTTGCTCCAGCTGAGGAGCCCACATATCTCCCGATCGATAGCTGACCAGGAGTTCGTACACGCCTTCCTGATTGGTGATGTTTACGCCCTTGTTGTAGACCTTCACCTTTTCGTCGGCCTCCAGGTCGTTCCATACCACCATCCTTTTTTCACCGCCGAGAAGCGTGGTCCTCACCTTTACCGGAGAGAGCCAGTTGACGTTGATGTGCGCAATCACCTGGTTCGGGAAGTAAAGAGTCATGTAGCCCACGTCTTCGACTCCGTTCAGATGGGTCTCGCCGGTTGCGACGACGGCTTCGGGTCGTGTCTTGATGAGGTAATCCATGATGGATAGGTCATGTGGGGCGAGATCCCAGAGTACGTTGATGTCGTGCTGGAAGAGCCCCAGATTCACGCGCGTGGAGTCATAGTAGTAGAGTCTCCCCAACGTTCCTTCCTCAAGCAACTGCGCGATTCTCTTGACCGCGCCGGTAAACAGGAATGTATGATCCACCATGATCTTGAGGTTTCTTCGCTGGGCAAGTTCGATCAGCTCCTCGCCTTGCTGTGTGTTGCTGGTGAAGGGCTTCTCGACAAAAACGTGCTTTCCGTTCCCCAGCGCCTCTTTCACCAACTCATAGTGTGTCCACACCGGAGTCACGACAGCAACCGCGTCGACGTCGACGGAGGCGATGACCTCGGAAGTTTCGCGGGTCACGCGAAGATTCGGATATGCCTTTTGCGCGCGCAAGCGTGCTCCGTGGCTTTCGTCCGCAATCGCGACGACACGGTGACCTTCGAGACTCGCAAGGTTCCGCACGACGTTTGGGCCCCAGTATCCGTAACCGATGACTGCAAAGTTCACAACAGCCTCACATTTCTCATCGAGTCAATTTGCTGCGCGCTGCTCAAACGGCGCCGCTTCCCTTGATCACCGCGAGAGGGGTGCGCGCGAGGATCGACAAATCAACGAAAGGGGACCAGAATGTGGCGTAGTGCAGATCGAGGCGAACCATCTCGTCAAAGCTGACGCGGCTGCGCCCGGTCACCTGCCACAATCCGGTAATCCCCGGTTTAACGTCCAGCACCCTGCGCCTGTGCCAGATTTGGTAGGATTTCAGTTCGTAGGGAAGCGGAGGGCGCGGTCCTACGAGGGACATCTCACCCTTGAGAACGTTGAGGAACTGCGGAAGTTCGTCGAGGCTGCTTCTGCGCAGCAGCTTTCCGATGCGTGTAACTCTCGCGTCGTTGGCGAGCTTGTAGACGCTCTCACCATCTGCGGTTGACCGTTGCTTGGACGCTCGGCTGGTGATGAACTTGGTCACGTATTCCCGGTGGACGTTGGAGTCGTTGTTGGCGTGCATTGAACGGAATTTGTAGAATGTGAAAAGCTTGCCATGCTGCCCGACGCGCAGTTGCCGGAAGAGCACGGGGCCCGTCGACGACGCTTTGATGGCAATGGCGATGACCACCAGGAGGGGCGCGCTGAGGACCAGTAGGAACGCGCTTCCGCACAGGTCAATCGCGCGTTTAACGATCGCCACACTCCGCCGCTGATCGCTGGAACTGGTCAAGTCGGGGTACAGGGCCGGGTTACTTGGGCGACCCGATCCGCCGTCCTCCCAGTCGTCGGGGAAATAGTGCAGTGAGATGCTGACCTGTCCGAATTGATCGGAAGTCAGAGCTTCGCCCAGCGTCAAGCTGACTCGGCTCAGGATCATGCTCATGACCGAGTTCCCGCTGTCGAGGGCAAAGCCGGTATAGATGACGCCAATTGTCTCCCGCTCTTTGTACCATCCAATGACGTCCGTGTCCCGGATGGATTTGAGCAGTGACGAGACGATACTGTCGAGGGCGCTTGGGTTCTTGGACGAACTGCGATGAGCGTCCGCCTCCAACAGCATGAGAAGGAACGGTTGATTGGATCGCTCGGTTCTCTTGCGCTCAATGGCGATCATCCGATTTAGATCGGCCTCGCCCAGGACCTCCCGCTTCTCGGCCATGGCGGATTGCGATGAGCGCCCAGCACGACGTGCGTGACTCTCCGTACTTGACAGAGCCATGGTTAGCTCCTCCTTTCGGTAAATGAACAATCTCAGGGATTGAAATTGGTGGATGGGCGGCTTCAGAGCGGCTCCACAATTCACTTGCCCTTTGTAGTTCATCGAAGGGTGGCCTTCTCTTGAGGAAAAGGCCACTTTAGATCAGTGGTTCCTGGGTCCAGTAACTGTGAAACGGCTGAAGCGCGGTCCGCTTTCTGCTCCATCGAAGTCTGCCCGCGCTCTCACGAGGTAAACGGCTAAGATGCGAGCGCGAAAGCGGACAGCGAATAACAAGCAAGCGGTCAAGGATTCATGCGAGCGATGGCCGGCCACCTTTTGAAGAATATGTGGCGCCATAGTAGTAGTCGCCGTACGTCATGTTCTTCGAACAGTTGAGCAGCGCGCCGATCGTCTTTTTTGTGTCCAGCGCTTCCAGCCCTTTCTGCAGGGTCCGCCTCTCGGTGATTCCTTGTCGCGCGACGATGAGAATCCCATCCGCAAGCCGGGCCCAGACGCTGGTGTCAGCCAAAGGCAGGACGGGAGGCGAATCGATGACGATCCAGTCAAACCAGGAGGACAACTGTTCGATCAGCGCAGACAATTCCATCGACTGGAGAAGTGCGAGCACATCGCCCTGGACGTTGCCGGCGGGAAGAATCCACAGGCTGTGTCCTTCCAGGTGGTAGATACACCTTTCAATCTCTTGCTCGCCGCGCAAGTATTCGCTGAGTCCAGGGCCGCTGGCGAGATGGAATGCCGCTGTAATCGCGGGACGCCGATGATCGCCATCGAGAAGCAACACTTTCTGTTGGGTTGCGTGTGCGAGCGTGCCGGCAAGGTTTTCCGCCACCGTGCTTTTGCCTTCCTGCTGGATGGTGCTTGTAATGAGGAGTCGTTTCAAAGGCCTTTCGCGGCGCAGATGCCTGACGCGAACTGCCAGCAATCGGAAGGCTTCGGCAGCGGCGCTCTCGCCGTCGTCGAAACAGACCATGCGGTCCTGCGGCGTAAAGGCATGGTGCAGCAACTGGAAGCCGGCGAAGTTTGCGGCTCGGGTAATTGGGAGCGTGCGCTCAACCCTCGCGGGATCGCCTGCGATGGCAGTTACGGGCGCTGTTGCCTCGACTGCAGCTTTGTCCGAGGACTCCCATTGCGACGCCGCTCTGTCTTCGGCATGGCGCAATAACTCTGTCACCTCGGTGGGTACGTGCGAGTCAACGCCGGCAAGCTCGCTTTCCGATCTCTGCAGGGCGTCAAATATGCGGCTCATCTGCACTCACTCTCACAACAGAAGGCAGTTCCGAGTGGGAAACACTCGCGACTTCTTTCAAGGCGGCGAAGAGATCGAGCAGGGCTTTCATGGCGTGATGCACATCGATCTGTTCGCCTCGAACTGCATCCCTGCCCCAATGCGCAGCGGACGCATCGAGACGAAACTCTCTCGCCACTTGAAGGACATGTTCGGGAGCCACGCTGGCGGCGCGCTCTGCATAGGCCGCGATCAGTGAGTTCTCGCAAATCGTGTTGATCAGCCGTGGCAGGCCCTGCGAATAGAGATATACCGCATCGACGGATTCGTCAGAAAAGAGCGGGGAGGATTCCGGCTCCGTTCCCGCAATCTGCAGCCGCTGCACGATGTATTGCTTTGTCTCGATCTCGTCGAGCGCGCCAAGTTGCGTCCGAACTGCAATTCGCTGCTTGAGTTGGCGAAGATCGAAGGAATCGAGTTTCTCGTCCAGCTCGGGCTGTCCAACCAGGACGATTTGCAGCAGCTTGTCGTCGGTGGTTTCGAGGTTGGAAAGCAGCCTGACCTCTTCGAGGATGTCGGCCGACAGGTGGTGCGCTTCATCGACGATGAGCACGGTAGTCAGCTTCCGCGCGCCTCTAGCGGCGAGAAAGCGGCCGAGGTCGAGCAGAAGCTCGTACTTGCTCTTGCCATCCACAGCCAAACCGAAGTCGGAGAGGACGTATTGCAGGAATTCAGTTGGAGCAAGCTTCCCGTTGAACAGGTATGCGTAGGCGATGTCCTTGCTTTCTTTCAGCAATTGCAGCAAGCACCGCACCAACAGCGTCTTTCCCGTACCCACTTCCCCGGTGAGCACGACAAATCCCTTATGCTGACGCACCCCATGGTAGAGTGCGGCCAACGCCTCGTTATGCCGATTGGTCCCGACGAAGGAGACGGGGTCGGGCGTGAGGCTGAAGGGACTGCGCGTGAGTTTGAAGAACGACCGATACATGGAGCGGCAGACCTCATTCGTGGAGATAACTGATCACGGAACCCGCGACAACCGTGATCGCTACCAGTGCCGCCATTGACCAACCCAGAGTAGTCCTTCTCATGCTGCCTCTTTCATCCGACGGGAGCCTGATCTCGGGAATCTCAGAGAGGATCGCAACCGGCAGGAGGCTCTTGATTTCTTTTTCGCTGTAAATGCGGTCGTCGAGAAACTCGCGGCCTCCGGCCACCAGGGTACCGAGCGCGAAACCAGCCAGCAGGCCGAATCCGCAGAATCTGAGCTTGTTCGGAAAATCCGATTTGAGTGGGAGGCTTGGAGGATCGAGCATGCTGAACCGCTCGCCCTGCTGCATCTGTTCCATACTGGTTGCCATCTCCGATTGGTTCTTCTTCTTGAGGAGATCGTCGTAGTCAGCCTTGGACTGTTCATAACCGCGGGTCAGGTCGGCCAGTTGCTGTTCAACAACCGGCTCCTCATTCAATCGCCCTTGATACTCTGCCAGCCTTTTCTTCAGGCCTACAATTGCCTGCTCCCGATTTTCTATCTCCACCTGGTTGGCCTGGAGTTGTCCCTGCAACTGCTGGTCTGGAGAGGCTTGCGAGGTACCCGCCGTGCCGCGTGCGCCCGAGCCCTCTTCGCTCTGTTGACTCTCTTTGGCTTTGCTTTCCTCGCCCGCTACAAGCTTCTCTTTTCTTTTTTCGGTCTCGGCGATTTGTTCCTTCACACTCTGCACTTCGGGGTAATGATCGGTGTAGTGCGACCGAAGTGCGGTCAGCCTTTCACGAAGATTAGCCAGTTCAAGATCAATTGCAGCCAAGCCGGCCGGAGAACCGTCGGTAGACCGGGTTCCGGTGTGTCCTCCGCGGTATTGCTCGAGCAACGACTGCAGGTAAACGCGCTGCTGTTTGGCGGTGTTCAAGGAGTCCTGTTCGTTCTGCAGTTGCGCTTGGAGCCCGGCGAGGATTTGCAGGTTGCCGGCTTGCTGAGAGGGCAAGGCGCCTTGGTGCTGTCCCTCCAACTCCCGCACCTTCGCTTCCTGGTCCGCGAGGTGAGCGCGAGCATTCTCGAGTTGGCTGGAGAGAAACTCGGTGGCATTCTCCGACTCTTGCTGGCGCAGTTTCAGATTCTCGTTGATGAAAAGGTTGGTCAGTTCACTCGTCACCTGCTGGGCCATTTGTGGGTTGCGCGCGGTGTAGTTGACCCGGAAGGCTGTGATCTGTTCGCCGCGATTGTCCCGCACTAACTCGATACCAATATCTTTGCGCATCTGTTCCACCTTTTTATCGGCGGAGATGTCGTTACGCCCCGCAGAGTAGAGATGGAGCTTGTCGATAATCAGCAAGAGGCGCGTACGGCTGAGAATCTGCTGCGTAATGCTTTGCAGGCGGCCCTGCAAATCGTCGGTAACATTCGGCACCACAAAATTTCTAGGCATGGTGGGCTGTTCCACCAGGATGAGTGTGCTGGATTTATAGCGCGCCGGAAGAATCCAACTCGCCCCCCAGACGGTTAGCCAGCCGATCAGAAACGGCAGCAGAAAATGGAGATGCCGACGCTGGACTAGGTTCCCGTAAAGCTGAAAGTCCGGCCGCTTCGAGTCCGATTCTTCGGCAACTTCAGTCATGCTCATCTTCCCAAAGGCTTGGTGAATTGATAGGAGATGGAGACGTAGCCGCGGTCGCTGTCAGGGTTTGCCGACACGGCAGCCACGCTGGCATAGCTTTGGTGAACGCGGGTATATCCGAACTCGGCGGTGATGTGTTCGCCCATAGTGTGTTGCACCGTGGAGGTTCCCGAAACGCCGTGGCCTCCGGAAGAGGGCATGATAAAGGCCGGTAGAGCCGCCTTTTGCAGCCAGTAATCACCGGCCGCGGCCACGATCCAAGTGCGGGCGCAGCGAAAACGCACCGACGCGCGCGCGCTGTCGGACTGAAATGCTCCGAGCATCCCGCCTGCGCCGGAGACAGAACGCGAATAGCTGGCAGCGAGATTGGTGCGCATTCTTTGCCATCCCATGCTGGCCTCAACAGCGGGCGTCCAGGAGGCGGACGGGGGAAGCGGCGGCTCTGTCACGGAGAAGTGTTGAGGACCGCCGGAGACAGACAGGGTGAGGCTGTGCACCAGGTAGAGAGTGTAATAGAAATTGGCGGTCTGCACATAAGTCGCACTCTGCGAACTCGCTATCGAAGCGATCATCCGAGAGTACTGGTAGGTTACGCCGACATACTGGGATCGTGGCAGGCGCAAGTTGTAGAACGCGGATCCGCCCCGCGTCTCGGAGTTGGAGAGCCCGACCGCCTGCGACGGATTCAGGTAGTTCAGCAATGTGGTGGTGCCGCTGCCGCCGATCATTCCGTTGAGGCCGAACTGATAAGTAGCTTCGCCGCTGGCCGCGTTGCTCATAGTGTCAGCGAAAGGCGCCATCACTTGCGCCGCCGAGGGTTGGGCGGAGCCGGAGACGTCGCCATAGGGCTGGTTCAAGACGTTGGTGCTCTTCAGGAACGAATCTCTCAAAGTGACCGTCGTGTGCGGGCTGAACCAATACTCGATGCTCTCCCGGACGAGTTGATCGGCTTCGTTGCGAGCGCTCGTGTGCTGATAGAAGGTGAACCCGGGCTCAAAGACGAGGCTCTGTTGAAACCTGGAAGTTCTCTGATCGATCTGCATGGTCGGTTTCATCGAGTAACTCTCGTCGGAGATCGCAGTGGGGGTCTCGCCGGCCAGGATGTTGTCGTCGTAGGCGGCCTGGAAACTCAGCCCGACGCGAAGTTCGTTAGACCGTGTTTCGGACGCGGTCGCTGACGGATAGGCGTCTCCGCTGACCGGGGGAGGCTTCCGCATCGGCTCACCGGAGGTGGGATCCGTGCTTGTTGCGCTGGGCTCAACTTGCGACCAGGCAGGCATTGTTACCAGAAGCGCAAGGCTGAAACAAAAACGGGCGAGCATGAACTTCCTCTACGGCACAACAATGGTGTCGTGCGGTTGGATCTTGATGTTCTGCTGGGGATACTTACCCCGGATCACTTCCTTGTAGTTGAAGGCGATGCGGGTTTCTCCGCCGAAGGCGTTCAGTCTGAGGATATACACCCCCTTCTGCTTGGCGAAGTCGCGGAATCCACCGGCAGTTGCGATAGCGTCCAGAACCGTGGTCGCAGCGGCCAGGGGGTAGGAACCGGGCTTGACTACCTGGCCCAAAATATTGAACTTCTGGCTGTTGATCTGCTCCACAATCACCGTGACTTCCGGCTCGGTAATATACTCCTTCAACCTTTTCGCGATCTCTTGCTCGAGTTGTAGCGGGGTTCGCTCGGCAGCTTGTAACTCGCCCACCAGCGGCAGTGAAATCTTCCCATCCGATCGAACTGGAATCGAGCGCGACAGGTCCGGCTCCTTCCACACATTGATGGCCAGCAGGTCTTCGTTTCCGATCACGAAGCTGTTGTCGTGCGGTGTGGTGCCCGCAGCAGAGCGCGCCTCCGGGGTTGCATCGGCTCGAGGTACGACAGTAGATGCGCCGCTGGCCTGTCCAGGCTTTGGAACTTGTCCCCACAAGGCCACAGAAAAAGCCAGCGAAGCGAATCCAGCACCTACGAGGAATGGAATGCTTGTTTTCATGCCAACTCCTGGTTGGAATAGCGTCGACTGCGCTCTTCTCGTTGACGACCTCTTCGAAAATGGCCTATGCCACTCGCCAAAGACGGAGCTTGACCTAATAGGACAACGCTTCTTGAACTCTTCCATTCCCTTCGACAGGCCGGGTCAGAATCGAGCCGGGTAACTTATGTGTGGCGACCGGCTCAACATCCGTGGCGTCAATCTCCACAGCCACAGACTGCGCGAGCATGTCGACGGACAAGATCAGACGAATGAGATTCTTCTTGCGAAGCAGAATTCCTTCCACACCTTCCAGGCTTCCCCGAATGACGCGCACTCGCTCTCCGCACTTCAGGAATGGATGGGGTTCGACGCGAAACGATGCTCCGACCGTTCGACGCACGGCCGCGATTTCGTCTTCCGGAATCATTGCCACCTGCTCCCCGCGGCTGAGAATCATATGCACTCCCGGTGTGGTGACCACTTGTAGCCGACGATTGAGCCCTCCGCGGACGAATACATAACAGGGGAAGAGAGGGAGCGTGAGCAGCTTCTTTCGGTCGTTCCACCGCCGCACGGAGTCGTAGAGCGGAAGAAAGACCTCGAAGCCTTTCGCCATCAGTATCTCCGCAACGGTCTTCTCGTGTTGGTGGCGCGTGTAGAGGGCCCACCAACCGGAGTCCGCGGGGTTTATCTCCTCAAAACATGGATCTGTCTCCCGATAACTTGAAAAGGCTGCCACTTGATTCCTCCTCGTCCCGTTCGGCTTTCTCAGCGCTCTCTATTGTTAGGTCAATGAGGACATAGCTTCGCCCTGTGGGTCACAGCCCGCCCTTTTTAATAGCCTTCCTGCATCGCCAGGGACCGCACTGCGCCCGACTTTGCATAGCGCGGAGCTTGTCGGGATAAAGCGATTCCAGAGTCTCTGTATCCAGGAAGCGATGCTTTGTAGCGTCATTGTCCCGAAGAAAATGACATCGTGCACGATTCCAGCACGGCACACGAACTCTGGAACCGATCTATCTCAAACTCGTTTCCTGCGTCTTCACCATCTACTCAGCGCGGCCAACTCGCGAGGCCGCTCTCCACTAGTTTCCCGTTTGCGGCGGCTGGCCCCTTCGCTCCTTTTTTCGCGAATGTGCATCCGCCTCGCCCAGCTTATAGAGCAATGAGCGGTAACTCATTTTCAGATCCTTGGCAGTTTTTGCCCGGTTGCCGTGATTGGCCTGAAGGACTTTCAGAATCTCTTCCTTCGCCGCTGCCCACGTAGCCTCTTTCAGCCGGCCAATGCCCGGCCGCATCTCGTCCATTTCGCGGGCCAATGTAATCTGCCCGTTCAGTTCCTCAATGGGCACCTGCTCGCCACCCAAAATGACGATGCGCGCAATCCAGTTTTCCAATTCCCGGATATTCCCCGGCCAACTCCATTGCATTAGCAAACGCAGAGCATCGGGGGTCAACTGTCGCGCGCTCTTTCCGAACTTCGCGGCGAGCTTTTGCATAAAATATTCGCAGAGCTGCGGAATGTCTTGCCTCCGCTTGCGTAGCGGCACCAGGTGCAGGCTGATTACGTCGATTCGATAAAAAAGATCTTTGCGGAACGATTGCGATCCGAGGGCCGCTTCCATCTCGACGTTGGTTGCGGAGATGATGCGCGCATGAGACTGTAACTCCTCAAACCCTCCGATCCGGGTGTAGTGGCCGTCTTGCAACAGGTGGAGGATCTTCCGCTGGAGGGACAGCTCCATGTCGCCGATCTCGTCCAGAAAGAGAGTTCCGGCTCCCGCCAATTCAATCAGTCCGCGCTTGATCTCGTCCGCGCCGGTAAAGGCTCCTTTTTCGTAGCCCATCAACTCGCTCTCGAGCAGTCCGCCGGGCATGGCGGCGCAGTTGACCTTGACGAAAGGTGCATGGCGACGGTTCGAGTGGACATGAAGAAAGCGTGCAATCAGTTCCTTGCCTGTGCCGCTCTCCCCGCGAATCAGAACGGGCAAATCGTTGTCTGCGACACAGTTGATTTTGTTCCACACCGCTCTCATGGAATCCGTGTTGCCAAAAAGGACCAAGTCAGGAGGCAGATCCGCAGGATCGATATGAAAGCTTTGCGTCGTGCTGAAAGACATACGCCCCCTACGGTGTGCGACTCTACTGCCCCTCTTACAGCACGATGATTGCCAAACTTTGTGTCGCCGGTTGTTGCAGGCATTCGTGTAGCGTTGCTTGGTTTGTCCCCTGTTTCAGACCGTTCCGATCAAACCGCGAAGGAGCAAAAACCTGCACATCGGGTACCAGTTTTTTGCACACTTTGCAAATTGGTTAACAGTTGTATGACAAGCTATATAGTTCAGGAAAGAAGCGACCAGACGAAAAGCTTCCAGTGTAGGACGTGTGTAGGATGTGGAGTTTTCTGGAATCATCAACCGACGCAGTCGAGGTTCATTTGCAAAAGGTGTCAAGAGCATAAGTCGGCAGGGAAGGGAAGTTATCGAAATGGCAGCCGCGGTGTGCGGAGGAAATGCCGGTACGGGAGGTCGTGGTGTCGGCCACCAGTGGTGCTCCGGGAAAGTTTGTAGGACTTACTCTCTCTCGCAAGAGTTGGCGAAAGGTTCTGGGCATCGCGCTTATGGGTGCACGGCAAGTTGGATTTCGGCAAGAGTGGATAAAGGGCATGCAGTTCAGCGAGGCGTGCTGGGCCGATGTGCCGCCCGGTCGCCCGAGTAAATGGGTGGTCTGGGTGAGAGCGCGTGTTGGCGGATCTTGTAAAGCAACCCGCGATAGCTAATGTTGAGATACTCCGCGGCGCGGCGACGATTCCAGCCTGAGAGTTCCAGTGCATCCTGGATCATATGCGCCTCGGTGCGGTTCTTAACATCGCGGACCAAGGAGCGCATTGCGGAAAAGTCAGGTTGGCCGGTGGGTGAGAAGTCGGACGCCGCAGGCGCGGGCGAAGCGGCGATCATGGCCTCAAGATCACGAATGGCCTCGTCTTGATCTCCCATGACGATGGCCCGGGTGACAAAATTGCGCAGTTCCCGCAGGTTCCCTGGCCAATCGTAACGCATCGCGGCATCGATCAGACGGGAGCTGAAGCGGCAGGGAGTGGCATTCTTCGCTAAATGGGGTGTGCGCCGAATGTTCTCGTCGATGAGGTAGGGAATCTCTTCCCTTCGCTCGCGCAGTGGCGGAATCTTGATGGAGAATGTGTTCAGCCGATAGTAAAGATCCTCGCGGAAGGTGCGCTCTGCGAGGGCCTTCTCCATGTCGATGTTCGTGGCTGCTAGAATCCGCACATCGACTTTGGTGGATTCCTGGCCACCCAGGCGCGTGAATTGGCCGTCCTGCAGCACGTGGAGGAGTTTGGCCTGCATCTGCAGGCTGATCTCGCCGATCTCGTCGAGGAGGATGGTGCCGCGATTGGCCTGTTCGAGCTTTCCGGGGCGATCCCGGAGCGCACCGGTGAATGCTCCCTGGCAATGGCCGAACAGTTCGCTCTCCATCAGTTCCGAGGGCAGCGCGGCGCAGTTGACGTTGACGAACCTCTCTTTGGATCGCTGTGAAAGGCGGTGAATGAGGTGCGCGACGACTTCTTTTCCTGTGCCGCTTTCTCCCAGGATCAAGACGGAAATATTGACCTCCGCGATGAGCTTCACGATGCGATGAATCTCGATCATGCTGGGGGAAACCGCCATGAAATACCTGCTTGCCCCCAGTTCTTCGAGGTGGACCTTCGCCGGCGTGTGTGCGGGTTGCGCGTCCAGATTGGTATGCGGGAGAAGAGGATCGAATTCGGCGCCGATGCGCTGCGCCGAATTGAGATTCATGCTTCCAATCATCGACTCGATATCGCCGCGTGTTACTGGCTTGAGCAGAAAGTGCTCGATACCGAATTCGGAAGCCTGCTTGCGCAAGGACTGCTCAGCCATGCCGAGGATGAGACAGACGCGGCGTTTTGAGAAGCCCGGCGGGAAATGCAATTGCTCCAATGCTCTGGATTGTCCGTCAGAGAGGGGCTCGGCAATCAGAATGTCTGGGTCAAGCCCATTACTGAGCAACAAATGCGCTTGCGTAGCATCGCACGATTCAATCACTCTGTGGCCAATGCTCTCCAGCACCATCTTCAAGGCCGAGCGCGTGGCGGCGTCGCGGACGACGGTCATAACAAGTAGCAGATCTCTCACAAGGCACCTTTCGGGGAATCCGCTCAACTTACGAAAGTCGATCAAATGGCCTTCCCGGCTTCATCCGCATCGAATCATCGTGAGCTTTCGCGCGGAGTTCAGCTTCTTCTGGAGTTACAACTTGACGTTGCTATCTTGAACGACGGCTGCTCCCACAATTGATTTCGAAGCGTCACACTGCGCGGCGACGGACGAAGAACTCACCACCGCCAGTCGCCAAGCAACGCCAACCCGGAGCGCGGGCTGAATCTCGTATGTGTTCATGCCTCGAAGAGTTCCGACGGTTGGACTTCAATCAGATAGACCGACCGACTCGCCCGCGTCAAGGGTAACGACCTATGAAAAGCACATCCGTATCAAGTCAATAAGCCGACCAACTGGGCCAGCTGGTTGAGGGGTATCTTCCGATTGTGCGAAGCTCCGATTCAAAGGCGCACGTCTGCCGTCAACCGGGCACATGGAGTTCACTCACAGCCTGGCCCAATCAAACTGAGAACTGATTTGCTGCGGATTTGCTGCTTACCTGGCCCGCTTTTTCAGAGCGCGATCAACGCGTTTTTGTTCGCCCTGACAATACGCCGCGCATGGATGAGCGCTTGCTTGCTAATCAAAAATCAAGAGTCGAAAGAAACTTCTATTTCCACATTTGGGTTCAGGTCCTGTCCGAACGCCCCCTGGAAAACACTCGGGTTTTAGCGGAGAGACCATCGCTCGTCAACCAGTCGCTAGAAGTCATCTCATGATCCGTTTTTGAAAGGAAAAGGCTTTAGCCGTGCCGCAAAATACCCAAGAAAACTCCGCAGACCTTAGTCCCCGAGGGGCATACTCTTTGACGCCTCGGCATCTATGAGATGACTTCAAGTAACAGAATCCCAGCAAAATTCGGCAACTCAGAACAGCTTCGATTCGTGTTCGATTCGCGACCTCCTGATTGTTGGATGCGAATTGATGCGGCATGGAAATCGTCATTTCACAAATAGTCGAGGAATCTCCGGCACGATGGCTATCTGGAGGGCGCTGGAGGACTTTGAGCGAGGGAGACACCGCAAGACAGCAGTGTGCGGACCGGCTTTGCCGTGCGCCCCCGTGGATCGCTTTCGGTGTGGCGGGCTAGCTCGGGACGATAGTGGGCGGACCGCAGTGGGCGCGCAGCGGCCAGCCCGCAGGGAGGATCGCCTGGATTGCCGGCAACGCGCCGCAGAATCGCGGTGCGGCGTAAGCAATCCCAAAGCCGCAATTGGCCTGTTGTCGAATTAGCCCCTATTTCAAGACGCAAGTGATTGCAGGCGTTGAAGATCTCTCCAGCCTGGTCTGGTGAGGTGAAGAACAGTGTCTTGCCGGCCCAAACACAGGACACGCCGGGGTTCAGACTGCCGTGGCTAGTACGAATGTCACCAGATCTCAGAGAAAAGTACTAGATGGACAAAACTAAAGTAATGTGCCGAAATGTGACCGATGGAGCGCCAGGATACCTCGGGGATTCCAAATGACTTATTCCGCTTTTGCCGGAGTGCTCCGGAGGCGGATTTTCGCTCATTTACAGGCGTTTTCAGTGGGTTTTGCCCGAGCTGAGCCGCAAGCGGACTCACCCTGCCGGGGCGAAGGCCGATACACGGAGAGCGTTCCTCCAAGGGAATCGGAAGCGATTGGGGGCTCGTTAAGGTGGTTTTAGTGAAAACGCTGTCGTGGTTGAACCTTCCCTGCAAATCTCTTTTTCGTCTTCCTTCGTGCCCCGGAATCAATGCCCGCAGGGTACTTCCGTGCGAAAGTGGCTCCCGGCGCAATCCGGACGGCGTTCGCACTCGCCTTCACATCTGCCGATCGCTCTCCTGGAGCGCAGTCTTGCTGGCCTTTTTGACCAGTTGCATGCCCATCGCCCTCTCTGCAAAAGCAAAAGCGCAGACAGGGTCAAACAACCCGGTGCTCTATGCGTTGACTTGCGGAACGAAGAACCTGAAGGGCTCGGCAACGGACATTTGCACGGCGACTTTGTCCGCGGCTGCGCCTTCGGGCGGCGTGGTGGTGAGCCTGTCGAGCAGCGATCAGGCGTTGACCGTGCCGGCCGAATTCACCATTGCGGCCAGCGAACAAAGCGGAACATTTACGGCTACAGCCACACCGGTGGGTACCGCGCAGGCGGTGCAGCTGACGGCCAGCGCAGGCGGTGTCTCCAAAGGCGTCGCAGTCGAGTTGAAGGAAGACATTCCCTCGTTGCGCCTGACCACCTCCTCTTCGACATCCCTATACGGGAGCGCGGTCAAGTTCAAGGCGACCCTCTCTAGCGGCCCAACTGGAACGGTCACCTTCTATGACGGCGGGGTTGCGATCGGCACCGGCGTCATCAGCGGGACCGTTGCGACCTTCACCACGAGTTCTTTAACCGCCGGCTCGCACACCGTCACCGCTACCTGGCCGGGCAACAGCAGCTTCGGTCCTGCTCAATCCGCCGATTTGACGCATGTGGTCAGCGCGGTTTCACCTGTCCTTACCTGGGCGACCCCGGCGGCCATCGCATATGGGACCGCTTTGAGCGGCGCGCAACTCGACGCGACGTCGTCCGTGGCGGGAACCTTCACCTACGCGCCGGCGGCGGGAACCGTGCTGAAGACAGGCACGCAGACGCTCTCGGTCACCTTTACGCCGACGGACGCGACCGATTACGCTTCGGCGACGGCGACCGTGGCCCTGGCTGTCAATTCTTCCGCGCCGGTCATCACATGGGCAACGCCGGCGGCGATTGCCTATGGCACCGCTTTGAGTTCGACTCAACTCGACGCGACGTCCACCGTGGCTGGAACCTTCACCTATACACCGGCGGCGGGAACCGTGTTGAAGACAGGCACGCAGACGCTCTCGGTCACCTTCACGCCGACGGACGCGACCGATTACGCTTCGGCGACGGCGACCGTGGCCTTGGCTGTGAATGCGTCCGCGCCGGTCATCACATGGCCAGCGCCGACGGCGATTGCTTATGGCACCGCTTTGAGTTCGACTCAACTCGACGCGACGTCCACCGTGGCAGGAACCTTCACTTACACACCTGCAGCGGGAACACTGCTGAAGGCGGGCACGCAGACGCTCTCCGTCACCTTCACTCCGACGGACGCGACCGATTACTCTCAGGCGACGGCAACCGCAGCCCTGAGCGTGAATGCGGCTGGGCCGACCGTCACCTGGGCGGCTCCGGCGGCAATCAATTATGGCACCGCACTGAGTTCCACGCAGCTCAACGCGACGTCCACCGTGGCTGGAACTTTCACTTACTCTCCAGCAGCGGGGACGGTGCTGACGGCGGGCACGCAGACGCTCTCAGTAACCTTTACGCCGACGGACGCGACCGACTACACGACGGCTTCGGCAACGGTGCCTCTGAAGGTCAACACGGCTGTTCCCGTTCTCACCTGGGCGGCACCAGCGGCAATCGCTTATGGCACGGCGCTGAACTCCGCACAGCTCAATGCAACTTCCACCGTAGCTGGAGCCTTCACTTACTCTCCGGCGGCGGGCACAGTGTTGAAGGCCGGAACGCAGATGCTTTCGGTCACCTTTACGCCCACCGACGCAATCGATTACACGACTGCTTCGGCCACCGTTCCTGTAACTGTCAACACTGTTGCACCGGTCATCACCTGGGCGGCGCCAGCTGCAATCTCCTATGGCACCGCACTGAGCTCCACACAGCTCAATGCGACTTCCACCGTAGCTGGAACCTTCACCTATGCTCCAGCGTCGGGGATGGTTCCAGCCGTTGGCTCGACAACTTTGTCGGTCACCTTCACCCCGACGGACTCGGCTGACTACACCACGGCCTCGGCCACCGTGCCTTTGACGGTGAACGCTGCCGCTCCGGTTCTTACCTGGGCAACGCCGGCGGCGATTGCTTATGGCACGGCATTGAGCTCCACGCAGCTCAATGCGACGTCCACGGTAGCTGGAACCTTCAGTTACACACCGGCGGCGGGAGTACAGCTGAAGGCGGGCACACAGACTCTCTCAGTAACCTTCAACCCGGCGGACTCAACCGACTATAGCAGCGCAACGGCTTCGGTTTCGATCACGGTCAATGCTGCTGCGCCAGCTATCACCTGGGCAACGCCGGCCGCAATCGCATATGGCACCGCATTAAGCTCCACGCAGCTTAATGCGACCTCGACCGTGGCGGGAACCTTCACTTACACACCTGCAGCGGGAACACTGCCGAAGGCGGGCTCGCAGACGCTTTCGGTCACCTTTACGCCTACCGACGCAGTCGATTACGCCACGGCAACGAAGTCGGTGACCCTGACAGTCAACACCGTTGCACCGGCCATCACCTGGGCAGCGCCGGCCGCGATCACATATGGCACTGCATTAAGCTCCACGCAGCTTAATGCAACCTCCACCGTGGCGGGAACCTTCACTTACACACCGGCGGCGGGAACATTGCTGAAGGCGGGCACGCAGACTCTCTCAGTAACCTTCAACCCGGCGGACTCAACCGACTATAGCAGCGCAACGGCTTCGGTTTCGATCACGGTCAATGCGGCTGCACCAGTCATCACCTGGGCAACGCCGGCGGCGATCACTTATGGCACTGCATTAAGCTCCACGCAGCTTAATGCGACCTCCAGCGTGGCGGGAACCTTCACTTACACACCGGCGGCGGGAACACTGCTGAAGGCCGGCACACAGACGCTTTCGGTCACCTTTACGCCTACGGACGCAGTCGACTACACGACGGCCACGACGTCGGTACCCCTGATCGTGAATGCAACTGCACCGGCCATCACCTGGGCAACGCCGGCCGCAATCGCATATGGCACTGCATTAAGCTCCACGCAGCTTAATGCGACCTCCAGCGTGGCGGGAACCTTCACTTACACACCGGCAGCGGGAACACTGCTGAAGGCGGGCACACAGACGCTTTCGGTCACCTTTACGCCTACCGACGCAGTCGATTACGCCACGGCAACCAAGTCGGTGACGCTGACCGTCAATGCGGCTGCACCGGTCATCACTTGGGCAACACCGGCGGCGATCGCATATGGCACTGCATTAAGCTCCACGCAGCTTAATGCGACCTCCAGCGTGGCGGGAACCTTCACTTACACACCGGCAGCGGGAACACAGCTGAAGGCGGGTACGCAGACGCTTTCGGTCACATTTACGCCGACGGACGCAGTCGATTACGCCACGGCAACCAAGTCGGTGACGCTGACCGTCAGTGCGGCTGCACCGGCCATCACCTGGGCAACGCCGGCCGCGATCACATATGGCACTGCATTAAGCTCCACGCAGCTTAATGCAACCTCCACCGTGGCGGGAACCTTCACCTATACACCTGCAACGGGAACACAGCTGAAGGCGGGCACACAGACGCTTTCGGTCACCTTTACGCCCACGGACGCAACCGACTACACGACGGCCACGACGTCGGTACCGCTGACCGTGAATGCGGCTGCACCAGTCATCACCTGGGCAACGCCTTCCGCGATCGCATATGGCACTGCATTAAGCTCCACGCAGCTTAATGCGACCTCGACCGTGGCGGGAACCTTCACTTACACACCCGCGGCGGGAACACTGCTGAAGGCGGGCACACAGACGCTTTCGGTCAGCTTTGTGCCTACGGACGCAGTCGATTACGCCACGGCAACCAAGTCGGTGACTCTGACCGTCAGTGTGGCTGCACCGGTCATTACCTGGGCAACGCCGGCCGCAATCGTTTATGGCACGGCATTGAACTCCACGCAACTCGATGCGACGGCCTCTGTGGCGGGAACCTTCGCTTACTCTCCGGCGGCGGGAACGGCTCTGAAGGCTGGCACGCAGACGCTTTCGGTCACCTTTACGCCTACGGACTCGACCGATTACACAGCGGTCACGGCGACTGTGCCACTGACCGTAAGCGCTGCTGCTCCGGTCCTCACCTGGGCAACGCCGGCAGCGATCGTCGCGGGGACAGCGCTGAGTTCTACGCAACTCAATGCGACCTCCAACGTGGCGGGAACCTTTACCTACACACCGGCGGCGGGAACTGTTCCGGCCGCAGGCTCGGTGAACTTGTCGGTCGCATTCGCACCGACGGACTCGACCGACTACACCGCAGCCACCAAGTCGGTGACTCTCACCGTGAGCCAGGGCGCCGCGACACTGAGCATGAACGCCAGCAGCGTGGCATTTGGTAGCGTAACACTGAACACATCTGCGACGCAGAGCGTGATCTTGACCTCCGCCGGTACGGCGGCGGTGACCGTGAATTCCGTCTCGGTGGCAGGCGCAGGCTACACGCTTTCGCCGGCCATCGCGCAAACCACATTGACGCCCGGCCAGACACTGACGGTGGATATCGTCTTCGATCCCACCGTGGCGGGCTCTGCACCCGGAACTCTGACCGTTACCAGCACCTCATCGACAGGTGCGACGGCCACTATTCCTCTCACAGGAACCGGCCTGGCGGGCTCCTACTCAGTTCAACTGAACTGGGATGCGCCGAGCAGTTCCACAGACCCGGTAGCCGGTTACAACGTCTACCGCGCGCCAAGCGGAGGGACCACCTATCAGCTGCTGAATTCCTCTGCGGACGCGCAAACCACCTACACGGACAACACCGTGACTGCCGGGCAGTCGTACCAATACCAAGTCGAGAGCGTGGACGCCAGTGGGGCACAAAGCGCTCCCACCAGCTCGGTCGCCGTGACCATCCCCTAGCTCGAATACCGGTCGGACGAGTTGCATTACCGAAGCGGCCCCTTCCTCGGAAGGGGCCGCTCTGCGCTGCGCGAAGGCTCTTCCGCGGAGGCGCTGTCGAGTCGGCTCTCGCGGACGATCCGGAGCGCACGAAAATCAGCATCACCTCGCAAATGGAGAAAAGCCTGTTCTAAATGACTTGCAAAAGAATGTGGACGCAGTTCTCGATCCTCATTTGCACAACTGGAAGCATGCAGGCGTCTTCGCGAGAGAAACCAATTTGCTCGGCGCGAGCGCCCGCTTACTTCTTGCTCTTCGAACCCCGCCCGCCCAGCAATCCTTCCAGCTCTTCCTTGAACTCGCGCACGTCCTTGAAGTCGCGATAGACGCTGGCGAAGCGGATGTACGCCACAGTATCGATCCCCTTGAGGTGGCTCATGATCAGCTCTCCGATCTCCCGCGTGGAGCGCTCCCGCTCCGGCGCATCCACCAGGAAGCTCTCCGTCGCGTCCACAATGGATTCCAGCTTGATCGACGGCACCGGCCGCTTCTCGCACGCCCGCAGCAGCCCGCTGAGCACCTTCTGGCGCTCGAACCGCTCCCTGCGTCCGTCCTTCTTGACCACCATGTAGGGGATTTCGTCGATGCGCTCATAGGTCGTGAAGCGCCGGTTGCAGCGCTCGCACTCCCGCCGCCGCCGGATCGCATCCGCTTCCTTGCTCTCCCGCGAGTCCACCACGCGGTCCTGTCCAAATCCACAATAAGGGCACTTCATGCTACCGGAATTCTACGACAGACCGCCCCTAACCGTTGACGGAGCAAACGATGGCCGCTTTCGATGGAGCGGCCATCTTCCCATAAACCGTATGTTTTGATGGTGGCCGAAGGGGGGAATTGAAGCCAACACCCTTGCGGGCTGCGGACTTCTGATCCGTCTTGACGAACCGTGCACGCACCTGCATGATTCTGGGTTCACAGATCCTTGTCGGCGGTGACTCTGGGTTGGCTTGCAGTCTGAATGATTGTTGGGGCTGGATTTGAACCCGCGACATTCGGGTCAGGAGTTCCTAAATGTGTCAATCTAAAATCGTTATCGGAGTTTGTGAGTAATAGAAAGAAAGCCGGATGAACTTGCAAGAAGGTGGAAGTGCCTTGGGGATGAGTTGAATCTGGTCTGAACTCAGGCCCAGTGAATCAAATCCGGAAGGTTTCTATGCCCCCCGTTTTCTCTCCGCGGTCGACCGTCTCTTGCGTGCTGGGGTCGCACGATGCCGATTCGATTTGCCCGCAAACGAAGCCAACTGCCGCGAAGCCGCTCGGCTGGTTGGGCGCCTGTGCAACCCCGCAGGCCGAAGCAGATCCCCGACCCGTTGCTCCGCTGCGCGCGGTGCATCAACGTACTGCGGATCAAGCATGGCGATGACCGAAACCGCGCGGACGCGATAAGCGCGGGCCCATTGGCTCTGCGTCAGGGTTTGCTGCACCGTTCTCCAGAACGGTGCATCGGCGGACAGGGTATCGCCCGAACCGGCCAAGCCGCCCGGTTGACTGCCCGGTCCGGCAACCTCGACACCCCTTGCAGGCCCGTTGTTGATGAGGTCCAAAAACCGGTTGAACTCCTGGAGATTGAAGCCCATCTGGTACACCAGTTGGCTCAAGGCCATCTGCTGCGAAGCCGAAAGGCTATCAAACTCCCGGCAGTAGCCCTTGGCGTTGTAAATGGCTTGGATCACCGAGGCGCGCAGCAACCGCTCCGCATCTTCACCCGTAATATCGGGCGGCAGCGTTTTCATTTTTCTGCGAAATCCCTTCTTGGTCCACAGGTCCAGCCGGGAGTTAAATCGGTCTACAATCGCCCGAAGGCGATCCGAATCGAGCCCTGCGGCCTGCCACAGCTCGGCCGAGGACGGCTCGATAAAGGGATGTGGGTTCAGCGGGTCGCGTTGCGGGTGTTCCCTGGCCGGCAGATCGAGACTCACGCCGGCTCCAATCAAAGCCTGAGCAGTCTTGGGGTCAGGGTACGCTGTCAAAACCCACCCCTCGTGACGTCCATCGCGCAAGACCTTCATCAGGTCGCGCAGATCGAACTTCACTTCCGCTTCATTGAAGCTCAGTAATTGCTTCACCGCGAAGGTCTCAGATGAAGCCGCAGGCGCGGCCAGCGGAGCCGACGGCGCAATTGGCCCGGGCAACTGCGTTAGTCCCTGGAGTTTCTGGGCCTTCAGCGCCGAAGCCGACACGGTCAGTCCGGAGGTGGACAGCGCCAGCGTCGAGGCTAGAATCGCGCTGCTCAAATACGGGGTTTTGATTCTCATGAAAAAAGCGCCTTCGCTTGGCGGCTTTCTCCACAATGGACGAGATGCCTTTCTAGCGCAATGACCAGAAAGGTACAATGCCGCGAAAAGGTAATTGGCAGTTCCTCATTCGGACTTGCCGCCGATTCGGTTTTTCCCTCCCGACCTGAGGCAGTTAATCAGCATTTTCGCGATTACGATTCGGCAATTTCTTGTCGGTTGTGTCGAAAAAGAGTATCCAACTTGGCCCGTCCGGTGTCGAAGTAGGTGATGCCTCCAACCCTAATCCGACAGCTGAATCGCAGTGTGAATCGATGAGCAATCAAACTATGTATCGCTGGCTTGACCAGCAGGGCGAGGCCTTTGGCGCTCCCGGCACACAGCCTCGATGGACTTCGAGCCTGAAGGACGCGGTGGGAACGGCCTATGCGGGGTCAAGCCGCATCTGGTTCACCTGTTCGCACGGAATCCTCAACGAGATTTACCATCCAACGATTGACCGCGCACAGGTGCGAGACATGGAGTTCCTCGTCAGCGATGGGGAGACCTTTGCGCACGAAGAGAAGCGCGATCTGGTTTCGACTTTCGAGTACATCCACCAGGAGGCTCTGGGTATTCGGTATGTCAATCGCGATCCGGAAGGCCGTTACAGCCTGACGAAGGAGATCATCTGCGATCCCCACCACGCGGTAGTGATCCAGCGGATACGGCTCGAAGGGCTTCCGGACCTGCTGCCGCGGCTAAAGGTGTTTGCGCTGCTGGCGCCGCATCTCGGTGGCGGAGGCGCGGGCAACTCGGCGCGCGCGGTGGACATTGCCGGCCACAAGGCGCTGCTGGCTTGGAAGGATGAGTGGTCGTTGGCGATGGCCGCCAACTGCGGGTTTGCGCGCGTGGGCTGCGGCTTTGTGGGCGCCAGCGACGGCTGGCACGACCTGATGGATAACTTCAAAATGGATTGGGAGTTCGGTTCGGCTACTGGAGGCAATGTAGCCGTGATGGGCGAGATCGACCTTCAGAGCATCGCGAGCGCCGACCTGAAGGGGGAAAGCGCTCACGTCGATTTCACACTGGCAGTCGGAATTGGAGAAGGGCATCACACTGCGGCACAGAAGACCATGAGTGCATTGACCACGCCCTTCGAGGATTTGCGCAAGCGCTTCATCGAACAGTGGCAGAGGGCGGCAAATCCCGAGTGGCTGGCGGCGCATGCGCAGGATGGCGGCAAGCTCATGCGGGCCAGCCACAATGTGCTGTTGGCGCACGAAGACAAAACATATTCCGGCGCATTTGTGGCGTCGGCCTCGATTCCCTGGGGGCAGGCGCACGGCGACGACGACATGGGCGGCTACCACCTGGTGTGGACGCGCGACATGGTGCAGACGGCAACCGCGTTGCTGGCCTGCGGACGTGCCGAAACAGCGCGGCGCGCATTGGTGTACCTGGCCTGTACGCAGCAGCCCGACGGTGGATTCGCGCAGAACTTTTGGATCGACGGAACACCTTACTGGCGAGGCAAGCAGCTCGACGAGGTGGCGTTTCCGCTCATTCTTGCCTGGAGGCTGTGGAAAGCCAAAGGCCTCGGCGAGATGGATATCTTTCCTTTTGTGGAGCGGGCGGCCGGCTGTCTGGTGCAGCAAGCCCCAATTACGCACCAGGAGCGATGGGAAGAGAGCGCCGGCTACTCGCCTTCCACATTGGCTGCCGTGATTGTGGGGTTAATCTGCGCTGCGGAAATGATGCGCGCCCATGAATCCCACGAACTGGCCACGTTTCTCGAGGAGCTTGCCGATTGGATGGAAGGCCACCTGGAAGACTGGACAGTGACCAACAACGGGGTGCTCCATCCCGAGATTAAGCGGCACTACATGCGCATCCGCCCGCCGGAGTGCGGTGAGGCCTATGCGCACGAGGGTTGCGGCAATGAGACCATCCGACTGGCGAACCGGCCTCCCGGCACGCGTTACGAGTTTGAAGCGCGAGAGATTATCGACGCGGGATTTCTGGAACTGGTGCGCTATGGCGTGCGCCGCGCGGATGACCCGCTCATGGTGGACTCGCTCAAGGTGGTGGACGCGGTCATCAAGCGCGATCTTCCGCGGGGGCCCGGCTGGCTGCGCTATAACTGGGATGGTTATGGCGAGCGGGCCGATGGAGGCCCGTTCAAGGGGTGGGGCCAGGGCCGCGTTTGGCCGCTCCTGACCGGCGAGCGCGCGCACTATGAGCTGGCTGCCGGCCACGATATCGCTCCTCTGATCGCGACTTATGAGGGCTACGCCTGCCACGGCCAGATGTTGCCGGAGCAGGTGTGGGACGAGGCCGATCGCCCGGAGCGAGGCCTCTTCCTGGGTCGGGCTACGGGTTCGGCTATGCCGCTGGTGTGGGCGCATGCCGAGTACCTCAAGCTGCTGCGCTCGGCGCTCGATGGCAAGGTCTTCGATCGCGTCGATCCCGTCTACGAGCGCTACTCTGAGCCAGATGGACGCAAGCGGGTGCGGCACGATCTCGAATTCCACACACGCAACCGGCCCATTCAGACTCTTGATGCAGGCAAGACTCTGCGCATCCTGGACGGCCAGGATTTTGAAGTGGTGTGGACCGACAACGCATGGAAGACAAAGCAAACCATGGCATCCCGCGCCATGGGCAGCGCAGGCTACAGTGCGGACATCGCACCCGCCCCGGATAGCAGGGAAGTGGAGTGGACGCTCCGTTGGCTCCAGCGCGACGCCTGGCTGGGATTCAATGTGAAGGTCAAGATCGAGGCGGCGCCGACCGATCCTCCGAGGGGCAATGTCCAACTCCGGTAAATGTACATGGGCAATTGCGGTGTGAAAGGTTTTCTGTTCATCATATGTGGGCCAACGCATGACCCCATTTTCTAAGTGTTTTTGGCGCACCAAGCGAGCCGGGTTGCTCGTGAAGTTGCCGTTGCGGAGAGCCTGACGAAAGATGAATGAGAACAAAGCTCGATATCTGTTGCTTGTTGCGGGCGTTTTTGTATTTCGAGTCAACCACCGGTCGATGTATTCCGGCTTGATGCTGTGAGTCCGTGCCATGCGTCCCCCGGACATCAAGTATCACCTGGGTCATATAGATGCTTGGCCTTTGCTGGAGATATCAAGTCTAAGTCTTTTATTTGGTTGGTGCCCGGAGGGGGACTTGAACCCTCACGCCCTTGCGGGCTGCGGATTTTAAGTTTGTAACGAACACTGTAAACCTATGAAAAATAAGGGAAATTGACCGTAATCTAGCGACAGCGCAAATACCTCAATAATTGGAACTTAACGTAATCGACCGTAATCAAGCAGAACTGACGGGTGTACCGCTACTGTACCTCGAATAGTGAATTGTACGTTTCAGTTGCATGTCCCGAGAGGGCCTCGCGCAGATGTCAAATAGCGTATTCGAGGATCATTCCACACATTGAGATTAGGCTAGGTAGCGAAACGATATGCCGCCATCATTTCGTTGTCAGAAAATCAACGAAAAGTTGTTTCTCCATGCGTTATCGTAGTGCGAATACGACAATCCAAAACTTATCAAATCATGGGGAGCTCGGATATCGCAGGACTTCCTATGGGTGGTTGTGGGTGTTTTTATAGCGTAGTGCATAATAAGTTAACCTCAAATCGACGCAATAGGCTAAAATCATTGCAACCGCAAAAGCTAAATGGAGCACGCCATGCCGACGCCCGCAGAAAAGCTAGCCCAGTCGCTGGAAGCTCTGGGCAAACTCCAGCAAACGGAAGGCAAAGCCGCCATCCGCGCCAAGAATCTGTCGCGAACGCACCGTGAGCGGCTGGTCGACAATGGCTTTTTGCGAGAGGTCATAAAGGGATGGTATATCCCGAGTCGGCCCGAGGAAATTGCCGGCGAAAGCACACCCTGGTATGCGTCCTTCTGGAGATTCTGTGCGGCGTATTTGGATGAGCGATTCGGCGCCGCATGGTGCCTTTCGCCGGAACAATCCCTCTCGTATCTCGCGGGCAATCATACTGTGCCGCGCCAGCTCATGGTGCGTTCACCCCGCGCCCGCAACCGGATTACAGCACTTCCGCACAATACGTCTTTG
>Ga0181535_10000102_pt1 | contig 124847 bp, 117 predicted proteins | sample PEATcosm2014_Bin_44_FD_119774 | JGI IMG/M metagenome (GOLD analysis project Ga0181535, IMG submission 119774) | Peatland microbial communities from MTU Mesocosm Facility, Houghton, MI, USA - PEATcosm2014_Bin17_30_metaG | ecosystem: Environmental > Terrestrial > Soil > Wetlands > Peat | place... | reverse complement strand
GCTATCAAGAAGACATTTATTTGGAATCGCTGCGGCGGAAAAAATCACGCTATCTCCCGGACCCCATCCCATGTGAATAACTTTTGCCAAACGCTTGACAGACTACCTCAGATGTCTGGACTCGTCACCCGCTCGCGCTGGCCTGATCGCTGACGCGCAACTTTCCGCCGGGCGGAAAGAAGTATGTTTTTAGTCAGGCTACCGCCGCCAGCGACGTCTGCCCGCTCACCGTGAGTTCTTTCTGGGGGAGCGTTTTTCTTTTGCCAATGTTGATTGATGGTGCTGGTGACGCGCACCAGCCAGTTGCGATCCCTGACGTGTTCCAGCACATCAACGGTGGCGAAAAACTTGATGCCGTTGGCCGGTGGATTTCCCAGCGGCTTGAGCAGCTTCGCTGCGACCAACGCCGGCAAATCATGCACCTGGCAGTTCAACACCCACGCCGCCTGCTCCGCCGTCAGGCGGGCTGGCAACTGGCCTAGCAGCGTCAAAAATTGGTGTTGTTCGTCGCGCATAAATCTTTTCTGCAACCGCCCGCTGTTTCCTGCCAAACGGCATTTGCATCAGGGCATAGGAATTCTACAAGGAGCCTTGGCCCGGGTCCGGCAGCGGGAGGCGGGCGCGGAGCGCCCGCCCCCCGCCACCGGCCCCCGTCCAAGGAATCCGTTAACTTTGACACGCGCCACAATAGCTTTGGCGTTTTATCCCGGCATCCGCGGCGGATTTTCAACGACGTGTTTTTTATCAAACCGTGGTGAACAAGCCACTCTTAGGCAAGATCACGCCGTTATGCCCGCAATCCGGGAGGCTGTCTCATCGCAAAGGTTACTCACTGCGGGAACCGACTGCGGTTATGACCCGCCGCTTTGGCCACCAGCCCGTTTTTTCATGTGTCCCAGCCGCAGCGTCTGTCTCCACTCTCGTCTATACTCGCTATCAGGCGAATAACCGACGAAGACAGCGTCACCGTGTTCGCAAAACTGTATTTGTTCAGCTCGTATGCATTTGCCCCCAGGCACTTCGCAACGTAGTCCGCGCCAGCCAGTGCGCGGTCATATTGACGAACATCTACGCGCGCCCCACCCGTCTGAATCTTCCACAGATGTTCAGCCTGATGTTGCAACGTGTGATAGTTGCGAGCAGCAGTTCCCCCCACCAGACAGTGGAAGTGGAAACGCCCATTCGTTTCGCCTTCTTCACCTCGCAGTGCTATGAGAAGGCGTTTATAGGGCACGCCACAGACTTTGGCCAATTCTTGCAACCAGCGAAACGCCATGCCGTAAGCAATATTTGATCGAGGGACGGTGCCCTTGAAGGTCGGCGTTGCAAAAAGGTCCCACTGGATTCGCGCCAGTGATATGCCAAAGTCCGTGGCGACCTCGGATTTACGAATCGGCTCGCGCCAATCCCTGTCAATTCGAGGATTCTTAGCCATGATTTTACTTCTTGATGGCTTCCGGGATGATGGTCCCGAGGATGGTGGCCTTGCCACCTTTGTCGGCGTGCCGAATTTTGGCGACGCCCACCGTGATGGTTTTGCCCGTGCCGTTGACGTAGTGGGCTTCGCGTTCTTCCGGTTTGGTCCGGTAATACAACATTTCTTCCATCCGGTGCTCTGGCGGATTGCTCACGTCAAGACACAGCAGGTCGAACGATTCGCCTGCCGCCATCCCATTTTTGGCCGGCCACGTATTGTGGACGGTCTTGAACACTTCCAGTTTGACTACCATAGTTTTTCCTTTTGTTTGTTATTTGTTTTTCTCCGCCGTGGTGGTTTTTCCCGATGTGGACGAAGGCACCCAGGGAAATGATTTGAATTCGGGAGCGTTGACGGAAGAGTCAAACCAGCGGGTAAAACAGCCACGGATGGCTTGCGCCATACCGATGCCATTTCGCGCTGGTTTTGAACCTGCCTTTTTCAGCGTGCCATTGAATTCAATAATCACGCCTGAAGTTTTAGCAGGCCAGGTGGGAAAAAACTAACGAGTCGGAAATTGAAGCACTAGGCAGATGAATTCTCGCGGCGGCGTCTTGGCGGCCTCAAGCTGATGCCAATGCCGAAACTGGACGGTGGCGCGCACACATCGCGAAGTTGCTCAACGTCAAGATACGGGAAAATCTCCATGCGCATGAACGGCAGCAACCATTCATGCAAATCAGTCAAAGTCTTCTTGGGGACGGAATCCAGCATGGCTTTGATTTCAGGCCACGCGAGCGCCAGAAAAGCATACGTTCCCGAACGGCTGGTCTCGCCGACAAGCTGGCTGTTCTCATCTATAAAACTGCGCAGGCCCGCGGCAAATCCGGTGTGAAATTCTTCCATCGCGGTGGCACTCCACTGGCAGGCGACGCCGGTGAACATCGTTGTTTTAGACGTCGCTTCTTCCAGCCAGGGCGCAATCAACTCGTTCAATTTTTCGGCCAATATTTTGTCGGGATTTTCGGCGGCAATTCTGCCAGCATTTTCCTTCACCCACTTCTGGCCGAAGATGATCATGAACATTTCTTTCACCTTTTCAGGCGTCCAACCATCAAATCCCTCTCCGTCCACCCCGTTTTCAGCTTCAAATTTGGCAAACCGCCAACAGCGCGACGCAATCCCGCAGAGTCGCCCCAAATTGTTCCAATCCATCTGAATCACCTTCCTCGTCGCCTCAATTGTCTTCGCTTCGGCCAGGGCCGTTCGATTCCTGACATAAACGATGTCCGTCACGGCTGGAAGGCTCTTAAAATAAGTTTTTCTAACTGCCTCAAAGATGTTGTAGCAATAATCCGGCAGGATTTTTGCATGTTGTTCCTCCGCTGGACGCCCCTCCAAAACCCAGAGCAATTCCTGCATAATTGGCCTGCCTCTTTTCAACAGAGGCTTGGCGCAAAAGAATTCCGTGACTGCTTGACGATCCAGCTCGTCCGGCTTGCGATTTTGTATGCTTGATTGCATTTCGATGCCGATTGAACACCAAACCGCCACAGTGGTTGCATACAGATTTTATGTGGCATGTTTTCCCACCTGTCTCGCCCACGGCAGCAAAGATGCCGCCTGGTTTCAATCCGCGCCCCGGCCAATTGACCGGGGCGACGCTGCTCAGTGGCCGGTGGCCTCCCAATAGACGGTGTTTCAATCCGCGCCCCGGCCAATTGACCGGGGCGACTTCATCGGCCGCACGTAGCACACGCAGCCGAGATGTTTCAATCCGCGCCCCGGCCAATTGACCGGGGCGACACTTTCAGATGACCACTCCGGCAATACGTTCGGGGTGTTTCAATCCGCGCCCCGGCCAATTGACCGGGGCGACGACGCAGCCCGAATCCGGCAACATGATAAACCTTGTTTCAATCCGCGCCCCGGCCAATTGACCGGGGCGACACCGTAGCCGCAGCCGGATCGGATTCGGTGCGTTCGTTTCAATCCGCGCCCCGGCCAATTGACCGGGGCGACTCCGCTGGAAACGCAAATGCGGCAAGATCGGGCTGTTTCAATCCGCGCCCCGGCCAATTGACCGGGGCGACTCTTTTCGCGTGACATAATTCGCGCCGGTTGCCAAGTTTCAATCCGCGCCCCGGCCAATTGACCGGGGCGACGCGCAGCGGCGCAAAGACCGTATTGCCGCCAGCCTGTTTCAATCCGCGCCCCGGCCAATTGACCGGGGCGACGGGAAAAAATAGTAAGTGTTGCCACCACAACAGTGTTTCAATCCGCGCCCCGGCCAATTGACCGGGGCGACCGTTTCCAAAGAGGAACGGCTGGCCGGCGTCAAAGTTTCAATCCGCGCCCCGGCCAATTGACCGGGGCGACTTTATTTTTACGTTCAAAAACCATTGATTTTATTGTTTCAATCCGCGCCCCGGCCAATTGACCGGGGCGACTTTATTTTTACGTTCAAAAACCATTGATTTTATTGTTTCAATCCGCGCCCCGGCCAATTGACCGGGGCGACGGCGGCAAGAGTGTCACCGCTGGAATCTTTGCCGTTGTTTCAATCCGCGCCCCGGCCAATTGACCGGGGCGACTCGCATTTGACGTATTTTCGCCCCTGAATGGACACGTTTCAATCCGCGCCCCGGCCAATTGACCGGGGCGACTGCGACCTGCCCAACTGGCCAAGTCGCAAAGACTTTGTATCCCATTTCCGCAATCCCACCAGTTTTTCTTGCATATCAGATTTGAGAGATGTCAAAGAACAAGAAAAATCTCGCGTCGCCATTGTCTTTCCGCTCCAGCGCGAAAACCCGGCATATAAGCCGTCACTTGTGGTTCGCGGAAACGGAGTCATAAAATCAGCGGCTCGGTGAAGTCCATCGGCTTTTCGACGCCATAATGCTCGGTTTTTTGTTTGGCCGTTTCGTCCAGGTAATAAAACCGGAGTGAGTCTTCTTCCTCTTTTATCTCTTTTAATAAACGGTCTTTCAGTTGCACCCATTCCGTTTGTCCGACCTGGCATTCAAACACACTTTTTTGCACGCGAATGCCATAGTCCTCACATGCGCGAGCCACCCGCCGCAGCCGCCGGACTCCAGCTTTTTCCACGGTTGAAACATCGTAGGTGACGAGGATGAGCATGGCGAAATTTATTTGGGCACCAGTGGAATGTATTCCGCAATGTCACCCCGCAAATGCCGGGCCAGCACGCGAGCCTGGATAAAGGGCATCTGTCCAACGCGCAGTCGCTGGTCCAGCAATGGGTGTTGCAAAGTTTCCTGCTTGCGCGTCTGATAGGCTTGAATGACGTGCTTGCGCCCGATGTCGGTAAATTCCACCGCGCCGCCTTCGCGTTCCCGGAAATGTTCCGAACCTATTTGTTTGCGGTTGATGAGTGTGACCGCGAGGCGGTCGGCAATCCATGTGCGAAATTCCTCCATCAAATCCAACGCCAGTGCCGGACGGTTCGGGCGCTCGGCATGGAGAAACCCGACGAACGGATCCAGCCCAACGCTCGTCAGCGCCGCAATGCAATCGTGTCGAATGAGCGCGTAAAGAAATGACAGCAGGCAGTTGATGCGGTCGCGCGGCGGACGACGACTGCGGCCGGTAAAGGAAAAATCCTCGCGCTGCTGTTTCAGCAACAATGCGAACACGCCAAAATAAGTCTGCGCCGCCATGCCTTCCGCGCCGCGCAATTGATCCAGCGCATCGGCTGCAGACAACCTCTCCGGCGTCCAGCGGCCAAGCTCCTGAATCTGCCGGGCCAGCGCGTCGGCGGCTTCGGTCAGACGATCTTGCTCTTCTGCTGAATCAGTTTCCCGCGCGGCGCGCAGCAGCGAATTGCGGCTGTTCTGTATTTTGCCGGCAATGATCTGCCGGGCAATGCCGGCGCATTTGGTCCGCACGTCAGCGGCGCGAAATTGCGCCCGGCGCAACGTGACGCTGGTATCCGCCACGCCGGTCATGCGCGCTTGAAGGTAGCCGAACTCGCTCAAGAAATTCACGGCCACGCCATGTTCCCAGCACAGATCCAGCGCGGGCGGCGTGACGGTGATGGGACCAAATGCGCAGAGTGATTCGAGGTGATGAATCGGGATGGATACTTTGCGCCAGTCGGTGGCCTGGTCGCGCGTTCGCTTTTCCGCCGGCAAATCCGCCGGATACACCGGCACCTCCACCTGCAAGGTCAGATGATCGCGGCTGACAAACGTGGCGTGCGTGGTCAGGTAAAGTGTGTTTTGGATGATTTCCGGCATGGCATCAGTCGCAAAACAGTTGCGCGAAAAGTTCACGCGCCCGGCGTTCGCCGACTTCCGACAGCACGACGGACTTGGCCTTGCCGACGAGATTGCCGATGAAGCCCTTCGCGTGCAACCGGCCCAGCGCATCCCAATCGTGCCCTTTCCAGGCGCGCGGCAATGGATCGCCGTGTTCGCGGAAACTGGTCAGATGCAGCAACGCCAGCACTGCGTCATCAATTTTATCCGGGTTCGGTTTCATAAATCAGATTTTGAAAAGTTGGCCGGCCAGTTGCGCAGCCCGGCTGCCAACGCCGGTCGCTTTGGGCAGACAGATTTCAAACAGCGAACATTCCTGGCAGGCATCCCGATACTCGGCGGGCGGAACCGATTCCAATTCGAGCAATTCATGCAACTGCCGCGCCGCGTCTTCCGTCCGCTGGCGCAGTTCAGCGGTGAATTCCACTTCGCGCCGGCGTTTGCTGTCCGCATGGAAAATCGCACCGCGCGAAATGGAGCGGCCAAACATTTCCTCCAGACAAAGCGCCTGGGCGCAAAGCTGCGCGTCGTCATTTTCCCACTTGCGCCGTTTGCCCAGTTTGAATTCGACGGGAAACAGCGAGCCGTCGGGATGCTGTTCCACAATGTCGCACTTGCCGTTCAAGCCCAGCCGTTCGGACCAGACCGCCAACGAACGCAACAACGTCACGCCTTTGGCGACTTCGTAGCCGGGCAAATCCGCGTGTTCGTGGACGATGTCGCCGCGCTCCGTGTGCTGATTGAATTCACGCCAGCCCTCGACGACTTTCAACGCCGCCCGGCGCTGACAGTAAAAAAAATCGTTCAACAACGAAAGCGGCAGTGCCTCCGGCATTTTAGCCTCCCGTTGGAATGTGTGGAAACCCGCGCGCCCCGTGCCAGAAACGGACAATGTCAATCCGCTGCTCGTCGCGCCGCAGCCGGTAGATGATGCGATACGACCGGCAAATCACCTCGCGCAGATTCGGCTGCCGGAACTCCGGCACCACCCGCCCGACTTCCGGGAAAGCCGCCACACTTTCGGCGCGCGTGATCAATTCATAACCCATCCGCGCCGCCGCATCGGAATTGTGCTGGGCAATGTAGCGGACGATGTCCTCCAGATCCACCTGCGCCGACGGGGCGATGATTATTTTCCAGCCCATGCGGCGATTTTGGCTTTGACCTCCTCAATCGGGACGCCTTCGCCCCGATCCAGTTCGGCCAAACCTTGTTCGACCGCCTGGCGGAATTCCAGCTCGTAAATGGCATCAACGAGCGTGGCGTCCGGCGGCAGCTTTTCCGCCACTTCCAACAGAATTTCTTTCGCACTCATGGTTTAATATGTAACAAAGGTTTGGTCAAATTGCCAATGTGGATTCAGTTCAATTACAACGGTGCAAAGCCTTTCTCGCCGGCTTTCAGCAATGGCAGCACGCCAGCCATGTAACCGAGGAACGAATTATATTCTCCAATCCACGCCCAAAGTTCGCCGTCATGGCCGAGCGGTTTCACTGGCAATTTACCAGCGTCCAAACGGTTCGCCCACAACTGCACACTGCCAAGCATCAACTCGCGCCAGCCCGGCCATTGATTGCGGTCGGAATTCTCCAACCGCTGAATCAGCCCCGGCTCGACCACAACCGTTTTGGTAGCAGCATCGATGATCCGGCACAACTTCGCGACTTGTGGATAATCCGCGTCCTTCTCGGCCTGAAAAATTTCCTCCATGCGCGAAGCCTTTTCGCCGTGGTCTTGCAGGATTTCACGTTGAAGCGCATCCGTGCAATCGTCCGGGCCGGGCTGACGATTATTGCCCGCGCACTCGGCAAATATTTGTTCCAAGATGCGCCGCGAGAGTTTCGCCTGCGGATGGAGCGAGAACCCATTATCAGCATCGTGCCGAAAATCCCAAACTTCCGCGTCGTCGAACTCGCCCGAACGACTGGCACGACCGGCAATTTGCAATAGGTTCACCAGCCCCCAGCTTTCGCGGAACGCCGTGCGGAACGAAAAATCCACACCCGCTTCCACGCAACTTGTCGCCACCAACGTCCAATCCGTTTTTTTTGCAGCGAGACGTTCTTTGACCCGCGCCACAGTTTGGGAACGGTCGCGCGGGGTCAGCGCCGTAGAAATGTGTTCGACATTCAAGCCCTGCTTGCAGTCGTCCCGAAGATAATGCGCGAACACGGCGGCGGATTGCACAGTGTTGAAAATGACAAGCCGTGGGCCAGGCTTGTTGTGAACGAAATCACCCAGACGTTCAACGGACATGGCCTGCGGCTCTCTGCAAATAGAGACACGCTTTTCCTCAAACGTCATCGTCTCTGCGCGCACTTCCGGCTTGATGAGATTAGGAATTTCGCATCGCTCACCCTCTTGAAGAAAGCCAGGGCGATTCCAGAAACGTGGCAACGTGCCGGAGGCCAACACGAGTTGGCAGCCCCAATCCTCGCACAGTTCCCGCAACCAGCGGAACATCTGCGGCCAGAGCGCGGGCGGAACGGCGGCGTGCGCCTCATCCACAAAGATGGCGCTGCCAGCCACCTGATGGAGTTTTCGCAGCGAAGCCGTGTCACGGGCGGCCAGCGTCTCGAAGAATTGCACAGCAGTAGTGACGACAATGGGTGAATCCCAGCGCGCGGCCAGACAGCGCGCCTCATAGCTGGAAAAATCCACGCGATGATGATGGGCGGCCACGACGGATTCCATTTGTGACTCGGTTTCATTTGGCAACCGCAAGGCCCGGCGGTAAACATCAACTGACTGGTCAATGATGTTGGTGAACGGCAGCACGACGAAGACGCGGCGTAATTTGCGCTCCGCCGCCACCCGCAACAGATGCGCCATGACTGCGGTGGTCTTGCCTGTGCCAACTGGACTGTCGCAAGCAAGGATGCGCTCGTCAGGTTTGACTACCCGCTCACGGCAAGCGCGATAAACATCCTGCCGCAATTTGAGTCGCTGCTGTTCTCTCTCATTCGCTGGTGGGTTCTTGGCCGACAAACCAGCCACATATTCATCCAGCCGCGCCAACCGCTCGGCTGCGCGCAAGTCGGGAGCTGGAACTTCGCGTTCATTCCGATAATGCTGCGCCGTGTCAGAGTGGTCGGCATCCACGAGGCAGGACAACAGCAACCGCCGCCGCAAGCCACCTTTGTCCCGTCCAAACCCCGGTGCTTTCTTCTCCAGAGGCGGGAAAATTGCATGGTGGCGAGTTAGATATTCCGTCAGGCGATTGTTGCTGCGCTGCCATAGCGGCTCGCCACCGACATCATTGTCAACCTCACGCAAACGGAGGTCGAGTCCATTGGCACGTTTGGCCTGCTCCTTTGGGAACGAAGGCAGTCCCTTGTGGTGAGAATAGGCTGCTACCGCCGCTTCCGTGCATAGAGGAAACAGATGAGCCGATGCCGCATCCCAATGCAACAAGCCGTGATTGGTCTGACGGTTGTGGGCCAGCACATCCTGAAAAACATCGTCCAGTTTGCCAAGGTCGTGATAATGCGCGGCCATCTCCAGAACATCGAGAAACCCGTCACGCCATCTGGGACAGTGCGTTGTGGCTTCACGACCGAAGCGTATAGCCAGCGAGATGACATTACCAACATGGTAACGATACCACTGCTCAGGTGCGCCATTGCGGGCGCTATGGGCGAGCGGCTCGCTCACAGCAATGCGTAGTCGGTATAAATGCCGACGTCATTCCAAGTCAAAGACTTGTCGCCTTGTTTTCGCACGACGTTGCCTTTGATCTCATCCCAAGTCGGAATCTGGTAATCCGCGCGAGAAGTGCTTGGCTTCTCTGGATCATCCCCTTTCCGGACAAGCTTGAGTGCATCCAGCAACGCGAAATCCGAAAACGAACCGAGCTGGTCTTTGTGCTCGACGGCATGGGCATGGATTAACTCGACTTGGGTGCGGACTGTCGAAGGATTGTCGCGGTAAGCGTGTTTCAGCAAATTAAGCATCAGCCGCACATCGTCACCAGTGCAGCCGGTTTTCCGAGCCTGCGTCGGGTTGACGAAGAATGGCACAGTGTAGATGCCGTGCTCGACAAACTTCATGGCCTGCGGAGCAAAACCGCGATCCTTATCTCCTTCCACGCCTGGTTTGTTCGTCCAAGTCTCGAAGCGAACTCGGACGGGCGCAACAGAAACGCCAACTCCAAAGTGGGCAGCGCCGGCTCGAATAGCTCTGTCCATAATTTTCCTTCGATCCTCAACCGTAAGCTTCTTGCCGGTTTCCTTCTCCAGCTTCTTCACACCCTCGTCCACAGCTTCCTTTCCCTCCAAGAACGTGCTGCCGAACAACCGTGCATCCCAGTAATCCTGTTGAAAGCGCCCGTCTGCGAGCTTCTTGAAAATTTCTTCCCGATCACGGTCGCGCTTTTCGAGAATGTCGAACCGGGCGTCCTCACCCAATGAGAGTCGTTGCTTCATCTCCTGCCAGATCAGCCCCTCCTTGTCAGAGACCAATTCGCGCAATTTGCGTTTGACCGAAACGGGCGAAATCTCGCCGCGATCATCCGGGCGCTGGCGAGGAAAACCTGCGTTGTCTGGGTCGCCGTTGGGGTTTGAGTCACGGACCTCGATGACGAGGAGTCCGGTGATGCGGGGAATATTGGAGTCGAGCATGGTTTGTTTTTCTTTTGCGTTCATAATTTTTATTCGTTGTTGGTTTCAGAGGTTGCGGTTTCTTCGTCGCCGGACACGTCGGCAAGATAACCGAGCATGAGTTGAGCTTTGGAGATGTCGTCCAGATGTTCCACTTTGCCCAATTGCTCCAGATTTTTCGTAATACTGGGTTCGCAATGGGACATCGCTTTGAGAATCCGGGTTGCCTCGCCAGCATCCTCGCCGCGATAGGTTGTAGCCCAGCCTTTGTAGGGCTGAATGCGCGTCGCCAACTGGCGGAGCGCACGCGCTGGATTATCCAGCGCGGTGTTGAAGACCGCATTGCCCAAGAGTTCCGTTGGCGCGCTGATCTTCCCTTTTTCGCGGTCTTTCTCCGACGTGCGAACCCATTTGCAGTAGTGAAAATGCAACTTGTCAGCGAGCGCCAGCAGTTGCCCGATTTGGTAGAGGGTGTCTTTCATAAAGGTTTCGTGGTGTTGATCCAACAGGTGAAGGAAAATGCCTGTGAGTGCGACCGCCTTGAGCACGTCGCGGCGAGCTTCTTTGCTCAAAGGCCGCAGTTTTTCGAGCCATTCGAGTTCTCTGTCTCGCCGCGTGACTTTGAAGATCGCCGCTCGCGCGAAAACGGGCCGCATCCGAACCAAGAGCGTGTTCAATCCGAACCGAGCTTTCCTGGTTTGGAGCGGTGGTCCAGCGAGGAAAATATCCAAAGCATCGTCCCGCGAGAGCGACACCACTAAGTAGGATGACAAACCTTCCTTGGCGTCTGTTTTCCACACTTGATTCAAGACGAGCGCCACGTCCATCGGTCCAGGCACAATGCGGAACTTCTCGATGCGTCGTTTATTCTCCGTGACCCGTGTCGTGAGTCTGACTGGCGGGCAATTCTTTGCTCCTGCCTGCCACGATTTGGCTGCGGCATTGAGTTCGTGAACGGTGAGGCTGCGGTTGAGTCGCAGTTGTTTGTTGGCTGCGTCCACCTCGCCGATAGCGAAAAGCCGGATCAAAGCGTCCGGGGTCTTGGCTTCACGAGCGTCGAGTGTTTCAAGGATCAGTCTTGTTTTCTCTCCGTAGTCTGCACCAATGAAGTCACGGGCCGTCTCACCGAACACATCCACGTAACGGTCATCTGCGAGCGGCTCATCTTCGAGATACGCAACGAGTAGCTGCTTTTTGTCGCCGGGCAGGAGACGGCAAGTTTTGCCAGAAGCCACTCGGCCACCCAAGGCGACCAATGCAGCGTCATCGCCGGCCAGAGTGAAGATGGCGGCAGACAGGCGATGGACATTCTCCGGGGAGACAACGAAAGTGCGCGTGTCTCCCAGCCCGTAGCGGAAAAAGCACTTTGCTTCGGCGGTGTTGTTGGAAAACAACTTGGTGTTTCCAAGCACGGACAGTTTTGGTTCGGGAAACTTCGGAGGCAACGAGCACTCTTTCCCGGTGTAGGCATCGCGCACGAGAGTGGGCGGCTCGGGTGAAACGGCCTTCTTCTTACGCGTCGCCGGCGAAGTCTTGCCGCGAGTCTCCCTGTCGTATGCCGGCGGGTCGGTCTCCAGAAAAAACTTGTTCAACGCCCGACTGGTGCGCGAATCAGCAACCGGAAATGTGCCTAAATCCGCAACGGCGAGATCAAAATAAACAGGCAGTTTGCGGTCGGTAAAGAGCCATTCGGCGAACAAAACCGCATCGGCTGAGGTGATGTCTCCGTCTTGTTTTACGAGCAGGTTTACGAGTTGCTCGGTCAATGCTTGCGGTTCAAGTCGCGCAGCCGAGACAACCTCGACCAGCTTTTTGAACACAGCCAGTTCATCCCCTGCTTGCGCAAGATCCCCTTGAAGCCATCCGACCAATTCATGAAGGGATCGTTTTGCTTGCTGCTTCTGTTTGTCCAACAATTCAACCGGCTTGGAACGGGCAAATCGTTTTTTTGTGAAACGCTTGAGTGAAGCAACGTCTGGCAACTTGCGACGTAGCGTCTTGAATTGCTCAGTCAATTTCTTTTCCCACTTTTCGACCCCGGTAAATCGGAATCGCCGCAAGGGCGTAGGCAGATTGAAACCGGGGAACGCCGCGCCTTCCGAACCGTGACACACACGCAAAAGACTCCCTGCGTCACGGATAACGGAGAGCCTCGTCGGCATCCCGTCCGCACTCAGTTGTATAAGCAGGACCTGATCGTTCTTGCCCATCGGATCGAGATGGGGATGCAGTTCGATTGGCCTTACACCGCACCGCTCCAGCGCAGTCGCCGCCAGATAAAGTTCATTGAGCATGGTTGGCCCTCCCTTCTCGATATTCGAGGACACCGTTGCGAACTTGCTGCGGATAATATGTCTCACGACCGCGCTGGCCCTGTTGAGGCCGGTCGAACACTGTCCAAAGCATCGCGGGGATTTCGTGGTGTTCCGACTCGCACGGGCGCGTGCCGTCGCGAAACAAGCCAAAGTAATCCGGAACAAATTCCTTCCAGCCCAAGCAAGGCGTGTGAAACCAGCGGCCTCGTTCCAAACGCCGATTGAAGACGTCAGCGTAGGCATGCGGGGAGCAAGTGCCGTCAGGAGAATCCGCCGGCTCTCCATTCGGCCCACGATTCCAGTCTGCCTGCGCGTAAAGGCGATAGCGCACGTTTATCAGCACTTGAGCGAAGATTTGTTTTGCGGCGTTCTTCTTCATCGCACCGGTGTCGCGCAGCGGCCCGCCATAGTTGAAAGCATAAGAATGGAATTGCACAGGCGCGCAGATTTCACAGCGAGTCGGACACACGTTCACGGACTTCCAACGCACTACAGCCTCGAACAGTCCTTTGGCCGCGCTAAATGTTGGCGCTGCGTAGGAAACCGGGTTTGGCAGTGTGTCAGGTCGCGTCCAAAGCGCGGTCGGGCCGGAGATTTCGAGTTGAATGGGATATGGTTTCATAAATCATGCAGAAATCCGACCAGCTTGGCTTCATTGGCTATGTTAAATGGCGTGGTGAATTGCCCGGCAAGTTCGGCGACATTGGACAAATGCGTGGCCAGTGGCTGCCATTGGCCAGAAGATTCTGGTAGTGGTGTCCCATTTTCACCGACCGCAGTGTGCGCGTAGAATTTCACACGTTTCCCTTTAACCTGAAATTGAATGTGTCTTGGTAAATCGCCACCGTCCTGATGACAAGCCAAATTTGTTACAATTTTTCATATCTGCGAAAACCTTAACAAAGGGGGTAGGACAAATGCGGTCCAACCCTTAATCTATTTTCAGATTTTTTTGGCCGAAAATTTCACAGGCATTTTCCAAGTGGTTGACATCGCACGCCGGTTGAATGTGGCGGCAGACAACGGCCTTTCACCGCCGCTTCGCTTTGTTGAAATGCCGCTGACTGCCTTGCAGGTGATGGCCTGACTCCGTCTGGTTCAGATGGCTTCACTCCACTGCTCTCCGCGTGACCACGCGACCATTGCCCGCCTGATCACACTCCGTTTGGTTTCGTTCCGCCATCTGAATCCGGCGGAGACAGCCCGGGAGGGCGCGCGGCTTCGCCCGCCCAAACTCAAAGCAATAGGCCGCTAGGCTGCGCCACGGCCAAGACATCGGCATTAGCCGTGAGACCGGCCAGCTTTCGCTCATTCCGCTAATCTTCCGCTGCATTCCATTTCGCTCCAGAGCGCTACAATCACAAAACTGTCAGGCCTCACTGACCAAACCAATTTTAGTCTGACCACCGCCGGTTTGGTTTCCGCTGCGCTCCACCCAAACCAACGGGCGTCAGAGCCGGCAAGATTTGTGCCTTCGGCGACTCTGCGAGGCCAAGAGAGTTTTGGTTGGTGTTTTTGACATGGCACGTTTTGTTGATAAGCTGGGGCCGTCAGGGTCTCACCGTAAGCCGCTTGCTGCTCCGCCATCTTTTTCAAGTTTTTTAATTCCCGTTGTCACGGGGCGCTTTTTTCCCGGCGACGCACAGGGCATGGGCCACGCCAGCGCCCCGGCTATCGGGTAACGCCGAAACTTTCGCTGTCATGCCCCATGCACGCCGGAAAAAAACCGAGGTCAGTTCAAAAAATGGCTCCGCGAGGGATGAAGCAAGCGGCATACGGCGAGACACGGACGGCGATCATCAAAAAAAAGCTTATGAAAAACAAAATATCAATTGAAGCAGCGGCTCCAGCAAACGCCAGCCAGCCATCATCATTCAAGGCGGCTAAACAAACCGGTTTTGTCAGGCATTGCGCCAATCGCCGGTTGCCCACGGAAAAAGTCTTGAATTGCTTGCGAACGCAGTTGCCGAGTCAGTATGAATTGGCGGAGGTGGTCGGCAAATGGGTTTGGTTGGACGTTTCGCCCGCCCGCAAGCCCGGTCTGGCCAGTGTGCTTTGGACTTTGGGCTTCCATTGGAACCAGCGGCGCGGTGTCTGGCAGCATCCGTGCGGCAGGTTTGACCCGCTTGGCAGCCATCCCACCGACCCCCGCGCCAAGTATCGCTGCTATTTTCCCGCCGACATGCAGCCCGCGTGAACCAAAAACCGCCATGAACATTTCACCCATTATGGCACTGGCACTGTCAGTGAAACTGTCAGTCAGGGCTAACGCCGATAGCCGAAAATTCTGGCGGATTAACCCGAATAGTCTTTAATTTCCCCAACGATTTGCTAAATTCCATTTATCTGAATCAATGCAACAGACTGTGCCCATCTGTGGCTAAAACAGTTTTGGCTCCGGCTGCTTGATCGGCGCGAAGCTTCTCCGGTGGATTGGACATGCGCCGAATTGCGCAATTGCCGCCAGATGCTTCGCCGTGCCGTAGCCTTTGTGCCCGGCAAAACCGTATTCGGGAAACTGCGCGTGAAATTCCAGCATCAGCCGGTCGCGCGTGACCTTGGCCAGCACGCTCGCGGCGGCGATGGAATAGCTCCGCGCATCGCCCTTAACGATGGCCGTCTGCGGCACACGCAGGGTTTTCACGGGGCGGCCGTCCACGAGCGCGTGCGGCGGCAGCGGATTCAATTTTGCCAGCGCATCGTTCATCGCGCGATGCGTGGCCTGCAAAATATTGATCTCGTCAATCACCGCCGCGTCCACCTCGGCGATGCCGAATTCGATTTCGCCGCAGGTGGTGATGAAGGCGAAAAACCTTTCACGCTGCGCGGCGGTGAGCTGCTTGGAATCGTTCAAGCTGGTGAGTTCAGCGGGCAGACCCGTTTTCGCCCAGCGCGGCGGCAGGATGGCGGCGGCGGCAACGACCGGCCCGGCGAGCGGCCCGCGTCCGGCCTCGTCCACGCCCGCGACGCGCGCGACGCCCTGCTGCCAGAGGGCGCGCTCGAATTCAAAACTGATGGGGAATTTAACGGGCATGGAATCAACGCTGCGGAAATTGACAACTCAGGGAGTCGTTTGCGCCGGATTATTGGTTGAGGTTATGGCCATTAAATTTGTTCTTCCCGTTGATCATTTGTTTGCGGGCTTGAGCCTACCGCCTTTCCAAAACCTTGTCGCCACGATTTTCAGCACCATCGGCGCGGAGTTGCAGGCGAATGAAACGCCGCCGGCTGGGAAGTTACGGCGTTTTGAATGTCAGCTTGATCACGGTGGCGTAGGGATCAACCGTTTCCGGTCGGTCGAACGTGAGCGTGGTGACGTTGCCGGCGACATCGCTCGTGAGTTTCAGGCCCTCCAGTTTTGAATCCAGCAGCTCTGCTTTGTCAAATTCGCCGCGGGCAATTTTGACGGTCCGGGTCACGCCCGCCGCGGGCCAGGTGAGGACATGGAGGTAAATGCTGCGATCCTTCTTCGTCGCATAACAGTTGAAATCAGCCTGCGGTTCAATCACGCATTCCGGCGCGGGCGTGGTGCCGTAAATGGCTTCGCCGTTGACGTCGAGCCACACGCCGATGGTGTTGAGCAGGGCGACGTGTTCGGCGGGAAATTCCCCGGTCGCCGTGGGGCCGACGTTGAGCACGAAGTTCCCGCCCTTGCTCGTGGAGTCAATCAGGTTGCGGATCAACACGGCGGCTGAACGATAATTCGTCGCGCCTTTGACCCAGCCCCAGTTGTCGTCGGCGGTGTCGGTCATCACCACTTCAAAGTAGCGGCTTTGGCGCGAGCCTTTCAGTTGGTTTTCCGGCGTGGCGTAATCGCCGTCGGTGGACGACGCTCCGCGTCCGCAACGGTCGTTGACCAGGACATTGGGGTTGAGCGCACGCAGGCAGGCATAAAGCTCCTTGGCGTGGTCGAGGTCGGTGGACCATTGGCCGTTCACATACCAGAAGTTGTCGAACCAGATCATCGGAATGTCGCCATATTGCGTCATGAGTTCCTTGAGCTGGGCGAACATATAATCATGGTAGGAGGTAAATTTTGGATCCATCACCTCGGCGGCGCTCCAGTCGCCGATGGAATAGTAGAGGCAGAAAGCGATGCCTTGACGGTGGCATTCATCCGCGAGTTCCCTGATGACGTCGTGCGCGAACGGCGTTGAATCCACGACATTGTAGCGCGTGGTGGCGGTGCGGAACATGGCAAACCCGTCGTGGTGCTTGGTGGTGACGATGACGTATTTCTGGCCCGCGCGCTTGATCAGGCTGACCCACTGGCGCGCATTGAAGTTGGTGGGGTTGAACGCGCCGCCGACCTCGGTCTGGTATTCCTTCCACGGAATCACCATGTGGCGCTCGCCGAGGCCCATGATTTGTTCCGCCGGATCATAAGGACCTTTTCCGTGATAATAACCACCGAGCTGGGAATAGAGTCCGAAATGGATGAACGCGCCAAACTTGGCGTCGCGGAACCATTTGCCGCGCGCGTCGTCAAGACAGCCGCGTTCCGCCCACACCCGCTCCTGAACGGTGTTCGTTGACGCCGGGGCGTCGGCGGCAACCGCCGTTGAACCTGATTTCCAGACCGCCAGCAGGGCGGCCAGCAAAATCCAAAGTGAATTAAGTCTCATGCAAAAAGTATCCTTGGGGAAAAATGGTGTTGGCCAGGCCTTATAAATTTTGAAAACCCCTGGCGGTTTTTGAACCAAACATCGTCAAAGCGGCGGCGGGTGCCGCCGGCTCTCACCAGAAAGATCACGGCTTTTTATTTTCTCAACCTGCTCTGGCATCTCTGGTTCGCATGTCATTTTCAATAAGTTTACCGGCAGACCACCAGGCTGCCAACCTGAATCACGCCAAAACCAAACCGCCCCTTCAAGCTGTCCTGGCAGAGCAGCCACGGACGGAAAGAATAGCGCCGCATTTTTCGCCGGCCTAAATCCCAACAGCGACTTTTCGTTTGTCCGCGTGCGTTTTTGGCCGATTTTAAGCTGCATGAGTTTCCGCAATTGACATGGCCAGACTGGTTGTCATCATGAAAGGCGTTCCTGCGTCCATTCATGTTTCCCATGCTCCAAAAAATCTCGAAAAAAAATATCGTCCTGCGCGGCGGCCGGTTTGCCATCGCCGCCTCCACCTACAATCCGCGTTATGTGGACGCGATGGTGCGCGCGGCAAAAGCTGAAATTCTCCGCGCCGGCGGCGCCGTCCAGATCGTCCGCGTGCCGGGCGCGTATGAAATCCCCGTCGTTGCCGCCCGGCTGGCGCGCGCAAAAATTTTCTCCGGCATCATTTGCCTGGGCGTCATCCTGCGCGGCGCGACGACGCACGCCCAGCATATCGGCGAGGCTGTGAGCAACGCGCTGGTGCAAATCCAGATCCAGCATGAGGTGCCGGTCATCCACGAAGTGCTGCTGCTGGAAAACGAGCAGCAGGCGAAGGAACGCTGCCTGAGCCGGACGCACAATCGCGGCACGGAGGCCGCGCAGACGGCGTTGGCGATGGCGCGCGTGATGAAAAGTTTGCATGGCTGATGTTTTGAGGCAGATTGCGGCGGATGCCCTATCTGCCAATTGTCATCGTTCTGGCGTGCGCGGTTTTCTTCCACCGCGCGGCGGAGTTTGAGAATGAATCCACGCTGCTCTGGACCGGCCTGTCGGTTTTGATTTCAACTGTGACGCTGTTCTATTTCCGGTGGGGGATTCTGGGAGCATTGCTTGGACAGGCCGGCCTGCTGGCAGGCATCACCATTTTCCGGCTGTGGCGCAGCCGCGACTTGTGAAACATTTTACAATCGGCTTGCCGGTGCTGCGGCCAGATGCTACTTTCCTTCCGCTGCTTGAGCTTATGAAAAAATCTCTTTTGCTCCTTTTGCTGGGAGTTTTTGCCGCGCTGCAACCGGCCCGCGCGGGTGACATCACCGGCACCATCACCTTGAAAGGCACGCCGCCCGCCGAGCGCGAGTTGACCCCCATCAAGGACGACCCGAATTGCTCGGCCATGTATCCCGGCGCGCTGCCGACAACGCATTTTTACGTCGTCAGCTCCGGCGGCGGTCTGGCCGACGTGATTGTGTCGCTCAAAGGCATTTCGGGCAAATCCACCGGCGCGAGTGCGGCTCCGGTCGTGCTGGATCAGAAAGGCTGCCTGTATGTGCCGCAGATTCTCGCCATTCAAACCGGCCAGAAAGTCATCGTGAAAAATTCCGACCCCTGCGTCCACAACGTCCACACCAAGCCGGCGGCCAACACCGAGGCCAACCAGGTGCAGATGCCCGGCGGCGCGGATCTGACCTTCACGTTCGACCAGCCGGAGCCGTTCCTGAAATTCCAGTGCGACGTGCATCCGTGGATGTTCGCCTGGGTCAGCGTGTTTGATCATCCGTATTTCGCCGTGAGCGACAAGGACGGCAAGTTCACCATCAAGAACGTCCCGCCCGGCAAATACACGCTCGAAGCCGCGCACCGCAAGCTCGGCACGCAAACCGCCGAAATCGAAGTGAAGGACGACGGCGCGGCGCAGAGCTTCGCCTTTGAAGTGAAATAAATTTTCCGCCCGCCAGCGACCGCTGCGCGAAAAATCCGCAGCGGTCTTTTTTTGAACATGAACAACAAATACCATCCCGCGCTGTTTTGGTTCGCCGTGCTCAACGTCGTTGCCACAACCTTGCTCATCGGTCTCGGCGGTCTCGTCACCAGCCACGAGGCCGGCATGTCCGTGCCAGACTGGCCGACCACCTATGGCTACAACATGTTCCTGTTTCCCGTGGACAAGTGGGTCGGCGGCATTTTCTACGAGCATTCGCACCGCCTGCTCGCCTCGCTGGTCGGCCTGCTGACCACGGTTCTGGCCGTCTGGCTCTGGCTCAAAGATCCGCGCAAATGGCTGCACTGGCTGGGCATCGCGGCCTTTTTGCTGGTCATCGCGCAGGGCGTTCTCGGCGGCCTCCGCGTCCGCTGGCAGATGGACTGGCTCGGCGTCCCGCACGGCGCGGTCGCGCAAACTTTTCTGGTGCTCACCTGCGCCATCGCCCTGTTCACCAGCCGCTGGTGGCAGAATTCGGAAACCGAAAAACAAATTCCCGTTCCGCGCGGCCTGCGCCGCCATGTGCTTTACGTCACGCTTTTGATTTTTGTCCAGCTTGTCATTGCCGCGACGATGCGGCATCAGCACGCCGGCCTGGCCATCACGGATTTCCCGCTCGCCTACGGGAAAATCTGGCCGGCCACGACGCCGGAAGCCATCGCAAGCTACAACGCCCATCGTCCGCCCGGCACCATCGGCAATCCCATCACGGCGTTGCAAGTGAACCTGCAAATGATCCACCGCCTCGTCGCCTACGCCATTCTTCTCGGCGTCGCGGCGGCGGCGATGCTCGCGCGGAAAAAACTCGGCGGCGGCGACTGGCTGACCAGATTCGCCTTTTTCTGGCTGGGGCTGCTCGCGCTGCAAATCATCCTCGGCGCGGCGACCATCTGGTCGAACAAGGCGGCGGACGTGGCGACCGGCCACGTCATGGCCGGCGCGCTGGCGCTGCTCGCCGGTTCGCTGTGGTGGCTCGTGGCCGCGCGGCGCACGCGGCTGGCGGAATAAAGGCTTTGCCGACGCAACCCAGGGAATATCCCGGCCAAAGTTTCCGGCAAACAGCATTGACAGATTTTGCCATCGCATGACAAAATAGGGTGAATTAGGCGTGGTTCTAACCACAAAAATTTTACCAGAAGAATGAAATTATCGGCGACGGCGGCATTAAATTCAACCGAGGATTTTGACAAAAGCTGGACGGCGGTCTTCGCGGACCTCGTCAAGGCGCGGCTCACCGCGCTCGTGCTGCTCACCACCTTCGTCGGGTTTTATCTCGGCGAAACTGGCAGCGTGAACTGCCTGCTGATGTTTCACGCGCTGTCCGGCACGGCGCTGGTCGCGGCCGGCGCGGCCGCGTTGAACCAACTGCTTGAACGCGATTACGACGCCAGGATGCGCCGCACGGCCAGCCGCCCGCTGCCGTCGGGCCGTTTGCAGCCGGCGGCAGTTGCCATTTTCGGCGGTGTTTGTTCGGTCGCCGGTTTGATTTATCTCGCCGTGGCGGTCAACCCGCTCACCAGCGTCGTCGGCGCGGTGACTTCCATCAGCTATCTTTTCATTTACACGCCGCTGAAGCGCGTGACCTGGGCCAACACGCTCGTCGGCGCGATTCCCGGCGCGCTGCCGCCGCTCATGGGCTGGACCGCCGCGCGCAACGAATTGAGCGGCGAAGGCTGGACGCTGTTTGCGCTGGTGGCGTTCTGGCAGATCCCGCATTTCATGGCCATTGCGTGGCTTTACCGCGAGGAATACGCCAAGGCCGGTTTCATCATGCTGCCCAACATTGACGCCGACGGCAGCCGCACGGCGCAGCACGCCGTCGGCAACACGGTCGCGCTGTTCATCGTGAGCCTCTGCCCGTTTTTGCTGAAAATGAACGGTCAAATTTACCTCGCGACGGCGATGATCTTGGGTGCGGGATATTTTTGGTGCGCGGTGCGGTTTGCGCGGCAACTGACCCCGGCGCGCGCCCGGCAGCTTTTTCTGGCCTCGATCATTTACCTGCCGCTGCTGCTGGCGGCGATGGTTTGCGACAAGGTGAAATGAATTTATGGAAGCGACGGTTCAACAATTTCCGCCATATCGCGAATCCGAACTGCGGCATGGCCACGGCGAGCACGAGCACCACGAGCCGGGCTTCTGGAACAAATACATTTTCTCGACCGACCACAAGGTCATCGGCATCCAATACGGATTCACCGCGCTGTGCTTCATGCAGTTCGGATTTTTCCTGATGATGCTGATGCGCTGGCAGATTGCGCATCCGGGCGTGCCGGTGCCGCTCGTCGGGCCGCTGCTGGAAAAAATTCTCGGCACGCCGGCGGCGGGCGGCGCAATTTCACCCGACCTTTACAACTCCTTCGGCGCGATGCACGGGACGATCATGGTCTTCCTTGGCGTGGTGCCGCTGGCGTTCGCGGCGTTCGGCAACTACGTTGTGCCGCTGATGATCGGCGCGCCGGACATGTGTTTCCCGCGCATCAACATGGCAAGCTACCATGCGTTTTTCCTCGGCGGCGTGGTGATGCTGGTGAGCTTTTTCATCCCCGGCGGCGCGGCGCAGGCGGGCTGGACTTCGTATTCGCCGCTGGCTACCACCATTCCAACCAACGGCCAGGCGTTTTGGATCATCGGCATGGTGCTGCTCATCACCTCGTCCCTGCTCGGCGCGGTAAATTTCATCGCCACCATCATCCAGCTTCGCGCGCCCGGCATGACGTGGATGCGCCTGCCGTTTTTCGTCTGGGCGCAGTTCGTGACCGCCTTCATTTTGCTGCTCGCGTTTCCGCCGTTGGAAGCCGCCGGCGTTTTGCAGTTGATGGACAACCTCGCACACACGAGTTTTTTCCTGCCAACCGGTCTTGCGGTGGGCGGCCAGCTTGCCGACCGGAGCGGCGGCGGCAGTCCGCTGCTGTGGCAGCACCTGTTCTGGTTCCTCGGCCACCCGGAAGTTTACGTCTTGATTCTGCCGGCGATGGGCATCGTCGGTGAAGTCATCGCCAACAACACGCGCAAGCCGCTGTGGGGCTACAAATCGCTCGTCTATTCGGTGCTGTTCGTCGGTTTCCTGTCGTTCATCGTCTGGGCGCACCACATGTATCTGACCGGCATGGGCCAGAAAATCGCCACGTTTTTCCAGGCCACGACGATGATCATCTCGATCCCGTCCGTCATCATTTTGACGTGCATGTTCCTGTCGCTTTGGGGCGGCTCCATCCGCATCAACACGCCGATGCTGTTCGCTCTTGGCTTCCTGCCGATGTTCGGCATCGGCGGGTTGACGGGCCTGCCGCTGGGCCTGGCGGCGAGCGATTTGTATCTGCATGACACCTATTACATCATCGCGCATTTCCATTACGTCGTCGCGCCGGGAACTATCTTCGCGCTGTTCGCCGGCGTGTATTTCTGGTTCCCGAAAATGACCGGACGCAAATTGAATGAATTCTGGGGCCGCGTGCATTTCTGGTGTTCGCTCGTCTTCATGAACCTCGTGTTCATGCCCATGTTCGCGCAGGGCATCAAGGGCATGTTGCGCCGCATGAGCGACGGCGCGGTGAACTACTCCGCCGCGCGCGTGCCGAACGCCATTGACGCGCTGCCCGGCACCGTGATGGAACTCAACCAGTGGATTCTCTGGGCGGCCATCGCGCTGGGCCTCGCGCAGATTCCGTTCATCATCAATTTATTTTGGAGCATCAGCCACGGCGAAAAAGTGAACAGCGACAATCCGTGGAGCGCGACCACGCTCGACTGGCAGACACCCACGCCGCCGCCGCACGGAAATTTCGCGCACGAACCGCATGTCGTCCGCGGGCCTTACGAATACAGCGCGCCCGGCCACGCCACCGATTTCACGCCGCAAAACGAAGCTGAAGAAAACCGGAAAGCGGAAAGCGGAAAGCGGAAAGAAGAACCGGCATGCTAAAATTACCTATGGCAAAACTCGAAAATCCTTTTTCAAAAAATTTGCAAACGACGGCGGGCTTGACAGCGGAATTTCCGTTTTCCGTTTTCCACTTTCCGCTTTTGTAACATGGATATTCCCTACACCGTTGAACACCGGCCGGACACCGGCATTTACAACGCCAAGCTCGGCATCTGGCTGTTCCTGGCGTCCGAAGTGATGCTGTTCGGCGGGCTTTTTTCCGCCTACATTCTGCTGCGCGTCGGCGCGGACCAGGGCATGTGGCCGCACGGCTGGCTCGATGTCCGGCTCGGCACCGTCAACACGCTGCTGCTCGCGCTCTCGGCCATCACCACGCTGCTCGCGTGGGCGGCGTGCAAGGTGCGCGACTTCGGCAAATTCAAATTTTTCCACGCCTGCACCATTTTGCTGGCGCTGACATTCCTCGGCATCAAATCCTACGAATATCACGACAAATGGATTCATTATGAAATCCAGTTGACCAGCGGAAATTTTGCCGATGGACATCTCGTTGAGAAATCGAAGAACTTTGACCTCGCCAAAAAAACCGGCACCGTCACGCTGCACGGCCGCATGGTTGAAGACCGCCGGGAACTGATGGATTTGCGCACGCCGTCAGCACAGGCGGCGAAGCTCGATGAAATCACCATCGCCGCGGCTGACATCAGGAAAATGGAAAACTACGGCCCGAAGCACAACACGTTCACCGCGATTTATTTCACGCTCACCGGCCTGCATGCGCTGCACATTCTCGGCGGCACGCTCGTCATTTTTTACTTGTGGGCCTTTGGCAAAACCATGTGGCGGCGTGATCCCGAACGCTTCACCAACCGCATCGAAGTCTCCGGCTTGTTCTGGCACTTCGTGGACTTGGTCTGGATTTTTCTGTTTCCTGTGCTTTATTTGACCTGATGATTAACATGAGCGAATCCGAACAGCCTGTCAGCCTGAAGAGCTGCATCCGCCTTTGCGCGGTCGTTTTTCTCGTCGTTGTCTGCACCACCTCCGCGATGATCGCCACGTCGTTCTCGCACCTTGGCGAGGGCTGGACGTTGAAAGTCGCGCTCATCCTCGCCATCGCCGTGGTGAACGCATTCCTTGTCGCCGGCCATCTGATGCACCTGCTTTCCGAGAAAAAGCTCGTCTATGCCGTGCTCGCCTTCACCGTGTTTTTTTTCATCGGCCTGATGGGACTGACCGTCTGGGCCACGAACGGTTTTCCGCCCGGCACGGTTTTCCACTGAATTAAAATGTCGCTCAAAGCCTTTCATCTCATTTTTGTGACGCTGCTGGCCGCGCTGTCGTTCGGCTGCGCGGCATGGGCGTTTCAAACCGGCAGCGTGCCTGGCGGCGCGATGGGAATCACCGCCGGCATTTTTGTGATCGTGTATGGGGTTTATTTTTTGAAGAAACTGAAAAACGTCAGCTACCTGTGAAATTCCTCCGCACAATTTTATTGCCCGCGTTTGCCGCGTTTGCGCCGGCGAAAGTTTCCGCCTGCGCCGCCTGCTACGGCGGCAACGTGGATTCGCCGATGACCGACGGCATGAACTGGGCCATCCTCACCTTGGGCGTCACCGTCGCCACGGTGCTGGGCGCGTTCCTGACCTTTTTGATTTACGCCATCCGCAAGAGCGCGGCGCTCACCGCCGCCGCCGAACAAAAAAATCCTCCTGAAGCCTCAAACGCATGAAAAACTGGTTTGCCCATAACGTCCTCGGCCTGCCCGAACTCGCCTCGTCCAACGGCCAGGCTGTGGATGACCTCATGGTTTATGTCCACTGGCTGATGCTGGTGCTGTTCGTCGGCTGGATCATTTATTTCGGCTATGTGCTGTTCCGTTTCAACTCGGTGCGCCACACAAAGGCCAGCTACGAAGGCTCCAAGAGCAGGATTCCCAGCTATGTCGAACTGGCCATTGTCGGCATCGAAGCCGTGCTGCTGCTCGGCATCGCCGTGCCGCTCTGGGCGAAAAACGTGCAGCAATTTCCCAAGCCTGAGGACGCCACCGTCATCCAGATCATGGCGCAACAGTTCGCTTGGAACGCCCGCTATCCCGGCCTCGACGGAAAATTCGGCCGGCAGGACATGAAGCTCATTGCCAGCGACAACGTCTTTGGCGTGGACCCCGCCGATCCCGCCGGCAAGGACGACGTGCAGGTGCTCAATGAAATCCACGTCCCCGTCAACAAACCCGTGCTGATTTATTTAAGCTCCAAGGACGTGATCCATTCGCTGAAACTCGTCGCCATGCGCATCACGCAGGACGCCATTCCCGGCCTGCGGATTCCCTGCACCTTCACGCCCACGAAGATCGGCCGCTACCAGATTGAATGCGCGCAGCTCTGCGGCAACGGCCACGCCGCGATGGCCGGCGGCTTCCTCGTCGTGCAAAGCCCGGCCGACTTCGCCGCGTGGCTGAAATCCAAATCTGCTTCCGCCGCGCCCGCCAGTTTTGAATGAGCGGCGATGGAAATCGGTTCAAGCCCGACGCTTCCGGGGCAAGCGGATTTCCAATGCCTTTCGAGGACGGGCAGGATTGCCTGACAGCGGCTTCCGGCCAGGCGTTGATTAATCCCTGAAATTTACAAACTGCACTGCCGCGGGAAATTCCCTGGCGCGCATGGCGGCGATGACGGCCTGCAATTCGTCGCGGCTCTTGCTGTTCACGCGCACCTCGTCCCCCTGGATCTGCGTCGTCACCTTGAACTTGCCGTCGCGGATGAAGCCGGTGATCTGCTTGGCCACGGCGCTCTCGATGCCCTGCTTGATCTTGATGCTCTGCCGCGCGTGGCCGAGCGGCGAAACGTCCGGGGCGCATTGTTCCACGCTCTTGAGGCTGATGCCACGCTTGGCAAGCCGGCCGATGACAATTTCATTAAGCGTGGTGACTTTGAACTGGTCTTCGGCGGTGAGCTTGATTTCGGTTTTCTCCAGCACGATTTCCCATTTGCTTGCTTTGAAGTCAAAGCGGTTGGCCAGTTCTTTTTTGGCCTGGTTGACGGCGTTTTCGATTTCCATCGAGTTGACCTGCGAAACTATGTCGAATGAAGGCATGGCGGGAGTTTGGAAAATTCCCGGAAAAAGAAAAGACCGAATCGCGCGCCATCAGCCGGGCCGGGTGTCGCGGCTAATCCGGTCGCGCGGCCCGACCTGCCTTTCGCTGCCGGGTCCGATCCGGTGGTTCTGAAAACCTTCGCTGGCAAAACCTCCGGCAAGCGCCTACCCTCCCAGTTCATGAGCGAAAGCCTGCAACTTACCATCCTCATGCCCTGCTTGAACGAGGCGGAAACGATTGCCAGATGCATCGAAAAGGCCAGGCTCGGCCTCGAACGCGCCGGCGTGTCCGGCGAAATTCTCATCGCCGACAACGGCAGCACCGACGGCTCGCAGGCCATCGCCGAGAAACTCGGAGCCCGCGTCGTGGTGGTGGCGGAAAAAGGCTACGGCAACGCCCTGCGCGGGGGCATTGCGGCGGCGAAGGGCAGGTGGATTCTCATGGGTGACGCCGACGACAGCTACGATTTCTCCGAGGCCGACCGGTTTGTCAGAAAATTTCGGGAAGGTTGCGACCTGGTCATGGGTTGCCGCCTGCCCGTTGGCGGCGGCACCATCCTGCCAGGCGCGATGCCGTGGAAAAACCGCTGGCTCGGCAATCCCATTCTTTCCTTTGTTGGCCGGCTTTTTTTCAAATGCCCCGCGCATGATTTTCACGCCGGGCTGCGCGCCTTCACCAAGGACGCGCTGGAGAAAATGGACCTGCAGACCACCGGCATGGAGTTCGCCTCCGAAATGGTCATCAAGGCCACGCTCAAAAAATTCAAGATCGCCGAGGTGCCCATCACGCTGCACCAGGACGGCCGCTCCCGCCCGCCGCATTTGAAACCGTGGCGCGACGGCTGGCGGCATCTGCGTTTCATGCTCATCTACTCGCCGCGCTGGCTGTTTCTCGTGCCGGGGCTTTTGCTGTCCACCCTGGGAGTTGTTTTTTCCACGGCGCTGGCGGTGAAGGACATTCCGCTGGGCGGGGTTCAATTAAACGTCGGCACGCTGATGATGGCGTGCATGGCGGTCATCGTCGGCTTTCAACTGGTGGCGTTTGCGTTCTTCACCAAGGTGTTTGCCATCGCCGAAGGGCTGCTGCCGGAAGACCCGAAGCTGACGCGCGTGTTCAAAACCTTCACGCTGGAAAAAGGCATCGTGGTCGGCTTGCTGGCATTGCTGGCGGGACTGGCCGTGTTTTCGCGTGCGCTCTGGCTCTGGCAACAGGCCCATTTCGGCCTGCTGCCGTCCACCGAGGAAAACCTGCGGCGGCTGATTCCGGCGGCGACGCTCATCGTCCTCGGCATCCAGACGATTTTTTCCAGCTTTTTCATGAGCGTGCTCGGCCTGCGGACCGTGACCCGCAAGCCGCCTGCGCTGTAAGGATGAAATCATTGCCGGGCGGAAACAAACCCGTTAACCTGCGCCAAGTTTTTATGACCCCGGTTGACAACACCCTGCAACGCTGGCGCATCAACAAGGCCGCGCAGCACATCGCGCCCGGGTCCCGCGTGCTGGACATCGGCAGCGCCGACGGCGCGCTGTTCAAGGCGCTGGGTGACAAACTCCGCAGCGGGCTGGGCGTGGATCCCGACTTGCCGGCCGACCGGGATTTGGGCCGCTGCCAGCTCAAGTCCGGATTTTTTCCTGACGCCATCCCCGCCGGCTGCGAACCGTTTGATGTCATCACCATGCTCGCCGTGCTGGAACATTTTCCCGACCCGATGTATGCGACCTTGGGCGCAGACTGCGCCCGCTTTCTAAAACCAAACGGCCGGATGATCATCACGGTGCCATCGCCCATGGTGGACCATATTCTCACGGTGTTGAAATGGTTCCGGCTGATTGACGGCATGTGCCTCGAAGAGCATCACGGCTACGACACCAAACGCACCCGGACGGTTTTCGCCCCGCACTTCCGGCTCATCCGCCACCGGCGGTTTCAGCTTGGCCTGAACAATCTGTTCGTCTTCGAAAAAGTTTGAACGGGCGCCGTGCGGCCGGCTTGCCGACGAGAAATGATCCGGAGTCGTGGGCGCGGCTCAATCAGGGCGCGCGGTGCCGCTGGCTCATTAAGTTTAGCGCATAATTGCCTTGCACCTTGGCATTGCCCTGAATTCGGAAAGACGTTTCCAAATGTCGGATTGGACGAAGTTTTTTACCTTGGGTTAGATTTTATTCCCGTGACTGCGTTTCCCTCTCGACAGTTCCGTCCACATTTTCGCAGGCTGGTTTTTTCACGGTAATTTTGTAAACTCCGCAAAATTGCAAACCGCAACTGAACAAAAATTCCGCATCGGCTCCGTGCATTACCTGAATGCCGCGCCGCTCACGCGCGGCCTGAACAGTGAAATCATTTTTACCACGCCCGCCAAGCTCGCCGAAATGCTCCGGCGCGACGAGTTGGATGCCGCGCTCGTCAGCGTCACCGAGGTTCTGCTCACCGACCGCTACGACATCCTCGACGACATCGCCATCGCCTCGCTCGGCGAAGTTTACAGCGTGCTGCTGGCACATAAAAAACCGCTGGCCAAGGCCCGGGAAATATTCTGCGACACCGCGTCGCTCACCAGCGTGAACCTGTTGAAAGTCCTGCTGGCCGAGCGCGGCTTGAAACCGGAGTTCAAGCCGCTGGAAAATTATGCCGCCGCCGTGGAAAAGGATTTTGTCCTGCTCATCGGCGACCGGGCGATTGAATTCCAGCGCGCCCCGCACGCGCACGAGATTTTTGACCTCGGCTCGGCGTGGCTGGAACTGACGCGACTGCCCTTTGTTTATGCCGTCTGGGCGCTGCGGCGCGGCATTGAGAACCGCGGGCTGCGCCGCGAACTCAAGGAGGCGAAGCGGTTCGGCCTCGAAACGCTCGACAACATCATCGAGACGCGCGAGGAATTCGACGAGGCTTTCCGGCGCGATTATTTCGAGTGGCACATCCACTACCACCTCGGCGAGGATGAAAAACGCGCCCTCGCCCGGTTCAGCGAGCTGCTCTGCAAGCACAATCTCGGCCCCGTGTTCGCGCCGAAGTATGTCGCCTGATCACCGCCCGGCTTCAGTTGGAAATTACTCTCTCGCCGTCTGCACCGGCCGCGCGGCGAGCGGAAAATTTTTGTTCGTCTCGCCAAAATAATTCGCCGACCAGTCGTTCTGGAAAAGCACCACGGGGTTTTTGCCGATGTCGTAGGCGAGCCGCGCCCCGGTCGGCAGCGAAAGCGCGTCAAGTTCTTCTTCCTTGATGTCTGTCGGCAGCCAGCGGACAACACTCCACGGCGCGGCTTCGAGGCGCGATTCCGCGCCGTATTCGCTTTCAAGGCGAAATTGCACGACCTCGAATTGCAGCGGGCCGACGGCGGCCAGCAGCGGCGTTTTGATGGACGAATGGCGAAGACAAAGTGTCTGGATGACGCCTTCCTGCAAAAGCTGCTCCAAGCCTTGACGAAATTGTTTGTATTTCCCCGGGTTCGGATTGTGCAGATACGAAAATGCCTCCGGCGTGAAACGCGGGATTTCCTTGTAAAGAATTTTTGGATCGGTCGTCAGCGTGTCGCCGATGCCAAAACTGTCGTGTCCGACGAGGCCGATGACGTCGCCGGGATACGCCTCGTCCACGGTCTCGCGTTCATTGCCGAAAAGTTTGTGCGAGCTGGAGAGCCGCACTTTTTTCTCGGAGCGCGAATGATGCACCGTCATGTCACGCTCAAATTTGCCGGAGCAGACGCGGACGAACGCGATGCGGTCGCGATGGCGTGGATCCATGTTCGCCTGGATCTTGAAGATGAAACCGGAAAATGCGGGATTCTCCGGTGAAATTTCGATGCCGCCCATCACGCGCGATTTCGGCGCCGGTGAATGTTTCAAAAAACCGTCGAGCAGCAGTTGCACGCCGAAATTGTTCACGCCGCTGCCGAAAAAAACCGGCGTGCTTTTGCCGGCGAGCACGGCGGCATCGTCGAAGACTTCGCCGGCGTGTTCGAGCATTTCCAGTTCCTCGACGGTTTTATGAAACGTCTGGCCGCTGATCCTTCCGCGGATTTCCGGGTCGTCAATGCCGCCGACGGACACCGGCGCGCGATATTTGCCGCCGACGGTGCGGTCGAAGAGATGAAACTGCTTCACCTGCCGGTCATAAACACCTTGAAAATCAATGCCGTCGCCAATCGGCCAGTTCACCGGGAACGCACCGATGCCGAGCACGCGCTCCAGTTCGTCGAGCAGCTCCAGCGGGTTTTTCATCGGCCGGTCGCACTTGTTCATGAACGTGAATATCGGCACGCCGCGCTGACGGCAGACCTCGAACAGCTTGCGCGTCTGCGGCTCGATGCCTTTCGCGGAATCAATCACCATGACGACCGAATCCACGGCGGTCAGCACGCGATAAGTGTCTTCGGAAAAATCCTTATGGCCGGGCGTGTCGAGCAGATTGATGCGGTAGCCGTCGTAATCAAATTGCAGCACGGTCGAGCTGATGGAGATGCCACGTTTTTTTTCCAGCTCCATCCAGTCGGAAGTTGTGGCGCGCTGGTTCTTGCGCGCCGTCACGGAGCCGGCAAGCTGCACCGCGCCGCCGTAAAGCAGCAGCTTTTCCGTCAACGTGGTTTTGCCCGCGTCCGGATGCGAAATGATGGCGAACGTGCGCCGCCGCTGGATTTCTCTGGCAATGCTCACAAAGCGCACAGGATAGCAGAGAACCGGCAGCGGACAAGGCGGGAAGCGAAGCTGCTCTGGAATAGCCGGCTGGAAGATGCGTGGCTGCAGATTTTTCCCGCGGTGGTTTTTTCAAAAAAGGCTCGCCCGGCCTGCGCTGATTTCCGACGATGCGCCGCATGAGTTTGGATTCCAGCCCGCCGGCGAACGCCGCAGAAAAGTCCGCCGGCGATTTTGACCTGCCGCTGAAAAATTTCGCCGGCACGCCCGAACAAATCGAGCGGCAATGGTTCGAGCAGGTTTATCGCGGGCGCGGCGACTCGATGAAGCAGCTCACCTGGCGCGCGGTGCTCATGGGCTCGGCGCTCGGCGCGGTGCTGTCGCTCACCAACCTTTACATCGGCTTGAAATCCGGCTGGGCCATGGGCGTCGCCATCACCGCGTGCATTTTGTCTTATGCCATCTGGACCACCTTCGTGAAAATCGGCCTCGCCAAAGTGCCGATGACCATCCTCGAAAACAACTGCATGCAATCCTGCGCCAGTTCGGCGGGCTACTCGACCGGCGGCACGCTCATCTCCGCCTTTGCGGCGTTCATCATGTTGAACGGCCATGCGCTTTCACTGCCGCTGACGTTCGCCTGGGTTTTCTTCCTGGCCATTCTCGGCGTCACGATGGCCGTGCCGATGAAAAAGCAGATGATCAACATTGAACAGCTCCGGTTTCCCAGCGGCGTGGCGGCGGCGGAAACCCTGCGGGCGCTGCATTCGCACGGCGAAAAAGGGATGCGCGCGGCCAAAGCGCTTGGCATCGCGGGACTGCTCGCGGCGATTGATAATTTCTGGCACGACGGCTTTGCCGTGCTCGACGGTTTCTTGCTGAAGTCATTTCACATCGCCTCCAATTTCAACGCCTTTTCCAGCGACACCCTTTGCGTCAAATTCAATGCCGTCGTCTTTGGCCCGGCGTGGGTGGGGCGGACGGTGCTGTTCAGTTGGGAGCCGATTTTCATCGCGTCCGGCGCGATCATGGGCATGCGCGTGTGCCTCAGCATTCTCTTCGGCAGCATCGTGTGCTGGATGGCTTATGTGCCGTGGTTGCAGCACGCGGGGCTTATCACGCACGCGGGCTTTCGCGACTGCGTGCAATGGGCGCTTTGGCCGGGTGCGTCGTGCATGGTCTTCGCCAGCCTGCTGGATTTTATTTTGCAATGGCGGACTTCGCTCCGGGCTTTTCGCGATCTTGGCAAAATGTTTTCGCCGAAATCAAAAACGCCCGGCGAAATGGACGCCATCGAAACGCCGATGTCCTGGTTTGCCGCCGGCCAGCTCCTTTCGCTGGTCGCGCTCGCGTTGCTGGCGCACGCGTCCTTCGGAATGCCGTATTGGCAAAGCGCGCTGGCCGTGGTGATGTCCTTTGCGCTGGCGCTCGTGGCCTGCCGTGTCACCGGCGAGACGGACACCACGCCCATCAGCGCGATGGGCAAGGTCACGCAACTGGCTTTCGGTGCGCTCAATCCTGGCAACATGAACGTGAACCTGATGAGCGCGAACATCACCGCCGGCGCCGCCGGCTCGTCCGCCGACCTGCTGACCGATCTGAAAAGCGGCTACCTGCTCGGTGCCAATCCGCGCAAACAATTCATCGCGCAGTTCGCCGGCATTTTCATCGGCACCGTCGTCAGCGTGTTTGCATTCACGCTCATCGTAAACAAGCCCGAGGTCATCGGTTCGGATCAATTTCCCGCGCCCGCCGCGCAGACGTGGGCCGCCGTCGCGCAGGCCTTGAGCAAGGGTTTTGAGGCGCTCGCCCCGGCGAAGATCTGGAGCATCGTCCTCGGCGGCGCGGCGGGCATGGTGTTCGCCATTCTGCCGGTGATCTTTCCCGAACAGAAAAAATATCTGCCATCAGCGTCCGGTTTCGGGCTGGCGTGGATTTTTCAATGGTATTATGGCGTGCTGTTTTTCCTGGGCGCGGTCCTCGCCTGGTGGTTCCAGAAAAAATCGCCGGCGAAGGCGGAGGAATTCACCTTCCCCGTGGCGTCCGGCGTGATGGCCGGCGGCGCGCTGATGGGCGTGGCGATCATTTTCTGGCAGAACGGCCCGGAGATGCTGCGGAAATTTTTAGGGCACTAAAGCCCGGGGCCGTCATCTGAAATCTTTTCAGACATGTGTGTTCATCGCCCCTCATTCGACTGCCTTAAACTGTCCTTGCCCACTGCTTTAATTGCGGAGAATAGGTTCATAAGAAAAGTCAGGCGCGCACAAGTTCAAGGATTGATTTTCAATGCGAACGCAAGGTCGCACGGCCGTTCATCCGGCGGCGTGAGCTGCAGTCCGTTTTCGGCGCGGATGAATTTCAAGTTACCGCGCGCCGGCCGATCCTTCAGACAACCTTCAATCCATGACGGTCCGCGACCTGCTCACCATGACCTGCGGCCCACGACACTGAGCCGAAGGCGGTCAACGGAACCCCGTCGGCAAAGCAGTTTTAAGCCCATCCAGTTCTGCACAAGTCTGGCACCCATTTCCAATACAATACTTTGGGCAGCAACACCCTCTCGGTTAAACTGTTGCCTGCGTTTCAAGCCGAGGCGCTGCCGGAGGATGCCGCCGGACGGGAAAGGCCAAAGCAAGTGATCGCCAATCTGGAAGCCCACCCGGCAAAGAAGGAAAAATGACTGGGGCCGTTCTCATTGGGACTTGCCGTGCCTCAACCGGCCAGAACAACTGGCGCTGCTCGCCGGATGCCATTTGCAGGAATAGGCTGATTCCAATTCGTCCTGTTATGCGGTCATCACAGTTTTTAGGGTTGAGGTTAAATCGGGCTTTCAAACCGTATTCTTCTGGCCGGAAATGCACGCGGTCGGCCTCGCCAGATGAGAAGTATTTTGAACGGTTTCAATCATGGCAAGGATGTTTGCCAGCGGTGTGCCTGCTTGGACGTTATGGCAGGAACAACAAATGAAGCCCTCCCGACCGGAGCCCAAAGTTTCCAAGCAATGACGCACCTCGCGGCGGACATCGTCTGGAGTGCCGCGCGGGAGGGCAAACTGATTATCCACGCCGCCGTGGAAGACGACGCGATGGCCGAACTCACGTTTGAGTGCTGCCAGTTCCATTCCCGGACAGGCGTGTTGAATCGGGTTGAGCACGTCAACACCACAGTCAAGTATCGGCCCCAGCAGCGGCCGCGCAGCCCCGTCAGTGTGGTAAAAAACCTGCAAGCCATGCGCGTGAATCAAATCGCACCAGCGCTTCAGCCGTGGTTGCAAATGCCGCATCCACAAGGCGGGCGACATCAACAGTGAAGTCTGTCCAGCGATGTCGTCGCTGATGAAAACGAGATCCAGCGACTGGCCGGCACGGGCGAAGAAACGGCGCATCATTTCGGTCTGGATGGACTCCACACGGTCAAGAATCGCGTCCACCAGTTCCGGTGCTTCCATCAAATCCATCAGGGACTGCTCAAGCCCGCGCAACTGGCAGTAAATTTCAAAAAATGAAACCCACGGTCCGATCACGGCAAAGTGTTTCGCCGCCCGCTGCGCCTTGGCCACCGCGCGGTCATAATCAAAACGGTCCGCGTTCGGCCACCACGGATAATCTGCCAGCGACTCCGGAGTGTCGTAACCTGCCAGCGGCGCGGAGCCAAATTCAGCGTAATGTGCGGCTCCAGCCTGAATCTCTTTGAGAGGCACGCCCCACATCGTGCGGCTGGCGCCGTCTTCGGCACCTGCGCCGGACTGTCCTCCGGCGCGTTCCCCGGCGGCGGTCTGATAATCCATGAACACCCAGACAATTTTGTCGAGGCCCAGCGCCTGATACATCGCGAGGTCGTCCGCGACTGCACAATGCTGCCGCAAGAGCGCGCCAATCTCCGACGTATGCCAGAGATCCACCGGCAGACGGTCCACCGGTTGACGGTTGAGAACGGCTAAAATACGTTCGCGTGGAGTCATAGGGTTAAACTTATCGGATTTTCGCTGCTTGCCCGGCCCGACGGCACCACCTTCGCAGCCCACGAGCGAACGCACGGCGGTGACGGCGCGCACCAACGATCAGCCGCGCACGATCCAACTTCACTTGGCGTTGGTAAAAACGGCTTTGACCGCGTCGAGATACGCCATGCCGTGAACCGAGTCCGGTTCCAGATAGCTGCCTTCCGTCCATTCGTTCCAGCAATTCAAGTTGAGGATGCGCAGGCCGTTGGTCTCGGCGAGCAGGCGTTGCCTGGCCAGTTCCAGGGCGGCGCGGAAATTTTCCGGCGTGTTGTCCTTGATGGTGTTCATGAACGGGTAGCCGGAATTATCGAAGGTTTGGGACTGGTCGGCACGTGGACTGGGATCCCATCCCATCGTCACATTCGGAATGTAAGGGACGCCAAATTTTGTCGCCGCGTTGGACCAGTAGTTGAAATATTCATCGCGGACGAAATTGTATCCGGTCTGCTGCTCCGGCAAGTTCGCGTGATGGATCCAAACATAGGAAGTGGCGGAATCAAAGCCGAGGTTGCGGACCAGTTGGGCCGGGTCGGCCACGGTTTTTTCCGACGGCAAAATGGTCTGCCCCCACACGACCGCATTCAGGTGCAGGCCCGGCAGGCCGGCGGCAACCGCCCGGGCACGAAACGCGTCCAACGCGCTGCGCGTGGCTTCCACCGAGCCGAAGCTGGCAAGCAGATTGCCCAGATCGTAAAACGAGAAATAGGGTTTGCCGTCAATGCGCCAGTAGTTCGTGCGGCTAAAATAATCCCGGATGAGATGGTTGCAGATTTTATCGAACGCGGCGGGCGTCACGCGGCCCGGATAAAGCGTCTTGTGCGGGTCGCCGCGATGAAAGGGCTGGATGTCCTGCCAGTCATGGTTCGCCCACATGAAGGCGAACTGGAGCCGCGCATTGTTGGTCGCCTGCAAAAATCCACGGTCAATCGGCCGATCCAAAAATGGACCGTCGTTGTAATAATACCAGTCGAAGATGAACGCGCTGATGCCGTAGTCGGCGGCCGCGTTGATTTTATTGGCCATGACCGCCGGATCAGATTCGTCCTGGTAGCCCCACAAGGGCACATGCGGCTGCTGGTGTCCGGCAAATCGCGGCTTCGCATTCCTGACCAGTTCCCATTCAGACCAGTCCGCACCCTTGGTCTTCACGTTGCGCGGGTCGCCGGGATGGTAATTGCCAAAATAATAACTGACCACGGTGACGGGACGGGTGGCGGGGGAGGCGTTGGTGGCGTCGGCCCCCAAAAGCCTGGTGGCGGCAGTCGTGACAGCCAGCAACATCATGGTTAGGAAAAAATGGGCACGGGAGGGTTTGATGGATTTCATGGCGCTGCTGTATGTTGATCGAGAACAGCCACGGTTGACAGTGAAAAGATCCCAGCGGCGAATGGGCTTTTCGTCAAACGTGCTCCCAGCCGGATACGAAATTCCTGCCGCGCAAAGCCTGCTTGCCCGCGACGGAAATCCCGTTTTAGAAGCGGGCATGAGCGGTTTTTCTTCGTGGTTGGCCACTGATCTTGGCCAGCTTCAAGTTTCTTCTGGAACCCGGCGAACGCTGGAAACCGCCCTTCGTTACATCGCTTGTCAAAGCAGTGGTGACTTGAGGAATAATGTTCAAGCCTTATTCACTAAATTCATTTTCTGTCTGACGTTGCTGGCGTTGCAATCCATGAACTCACTGATTGCTCTGCGGATCAAAAAACAAGCCGCTCCAGACCGCATTATCGCCGCGCACATGATTCACCCGGACGCGCACCGATTGCCGGCAATCGTAAACGGCATAGACTCCCCCGGTGAAGTCAGAATAAACCCGGGTCGGCGCGATCAGTTTCCGGGTTTCCAGATCAAACAGCTCCACCGACTGGCGCCGGCCCTTACGATCGAGATCCACAAAGTAAAGCGCCAGCTGGTATTCCGCGGGTTGTCTCAGCGCGACATCCACCACGAGACACTGCTGGCAGGCGGCGGGATTGCCGCAGTAGAACACACCGCGACAGCGCGCCGCGCCATTCGTCGGGTCCTGGGCCAAAGCCCGGAGGTCGGTCGGCCCGGACCAATCACCGGTGCGCCCCTGGCGACGGGTGACTGCGGACACGTAGTCCGGAAGCTGGACGCGATCCTTGCCCGCTTCATCAGCACAAAATAAAACGCTGCCATCCAATCCATATTTTCCGCCCCAGTTGCCGCCGGTGGTGCGGTCTTCCTTCACGAAAGTCGTGGGGAACTGCCATGGCCCATCAGTGAAAGTCGGGGTCTTGCCGGAATAGGCCACCTTGATTTCATAGGTGCCGGGCTGCACGTCGTTGAAAATCACAAAGTCCCGGTTGGTGTCCGCCCCGCCAATTCCCGGAACGGAATGGAAGACGCCATTTTTCCAAGCCAGCTTGCCGTTGATGCGGATGTTTTTGATGTTTTTTTCCACCGTGGGAATGCCGATGCGACCGGTGGTGCCTGCGGGCGCAGTAAGACTGGCCCTGCCTTGGGCGACATCAAAGGCGGCGCGAATGGTTCCCTTGGGCGTGGGCACCGCGCCGGACACGGAAGTCAGCGTCCGTCCGAGATGGGGAAAAACATCGTAGGTCGCGAAGCCGGGGGTGACGGGTTTGATGCCCAGGGTTTCCTCGGTCAGCCACTTGGTCACTCCGGCGCCCCAAGGATGACAGAGACTGGTGTAACCGGACTGGCAGTTTGGAACGGCGTCATTATGGCCGAGCACCTGCGCCCAAGCGGGCCAGAAGGTTTCAAAAAAACTGGTGCCGCCATATTCAATCTGGCCGCCCCAATCGTCGTGAATGGAAGCGAGGGCTTCGTCGTAACGGTTCATCCGGGCCATCGCCTGGATGATGAAATACTCGTTGAATGGGGAAAACGACAGGCGCGTGGCGCGATCGCCAAATTCCCGGTCGAAAAGCCGCGCCTGTTCGGTCGGCGTGGTGAAACCGGCATTGACCAAATCGGCGGCCGCGTGCAGTCCGAAACGATCCAGCCATTGGCCTTTCGCCCGCAATTCCGCGATGCGCTGGTCGGCAATTTTCTGGAAGGATTCGCCCACGGCGGTTTCGCCAATGAAATTCATGCCCTGGGCAAATTCGCGGCAGGCCCGGATGAACAACATGCGATAGGCGTTCTTGGTTTCGGGCGTCGAGTTGGGATCTTCAAAACCCGCGCCCAGCCGTTCATCCCAGCCGTAAAACGCGATCTGGGGATCGGCATAAACCTGGTTGGCATGTGCCAGCTTGGCCTGCACGTTGGGGGCATACTGCCGAAGCGCGGCCGTGTCGCCGCTGTAACGGTAGTAGTCCATCAAGCTCAAAATCCAGCAGAGCGAATAGCTTTCAATGCCGTTGTCCAACTTGGCGGTGCGGTCGAGATTGGCCTTCACAAAATCGCGGTTGCCAAAGGCGGCGAGCGCCGCCGCCTGCGCCGGATACGAATCGCCGGTCCAGGAGATGCGGTCGCTCCGTTCCATCAGGATGGCGCCAAAGCAATCCGGGAGCAGGTTTAACTTTACGCCATAAGCGCCGGTATACCAGATGCGCGTGAGTTCCGGATCGCTACAGGCAAAGCTGCCTTCGTAGTTGGCCGGCTTGATCTGGCAGACCAGCCGCACCGCCGTGATATGCCACGGCTGGTCAAAGGTGCGGACATGGATCCAGCCGAACCGCACCCCTTCATACAAGCTTTCGTTTAATTCCAGACGATAGGTCCGGCCATATTTGACCGGGGCCTTGGTTTTCACCGGGTTCTGCGCGCCGGCATTCACAATCGCCGGCTCGTTGTATTCGCTGATGCTCATTTCCACCGAGCCGGAAAAATCAGGACTATCGAATTCCAGCCAGGCGGCGCTCTCAACTCCGAAATCAAACCGAATTGAACCGGTGCCACTAACCAGCATCTGGCAATGTTCATTGGTGACAGAGTTAAGATTTCTGAAAGAATCCGGCGGGTCTGCTGATACGGCCACCGGCCCAAGCAGGTAGGTTTGCAATCCATCCCCAGCCTGCGGATTTGCCCAACGAAAATGAGCCAGCGGATCGGGCGATCCGGAGACAATCAAGTTTGAAAAAACGCCGCCGGAAAGCACTGGATACGGTTCGCTGATGGGGGAACTCCCTGCGAGCAGCCGGGCGTTGGAAGCCATCAAGACTGCGTTGGGCCATGACATCAGGCCGGTGGCGAAGGCCAATAATATAACGAATGACTTGGGTGGTTTCATGGAATGCCGGAAGTATGGCCCAAACGCCGCCGGAAAGCAAAAGATGGCCGGCTTTTTCGTGAAATCACGCGCGCAAACAATCACCTGCTCCAGACTGGTCAGCTTGCGCTCGCGGGCGTCCGGCGCCCGGACGGTGAACGTGGGGATGCCAGTTTGATTACCAGAAAGCCACACTGGAGTAGTCATCTTCGCGCTCGTTCCAGCTCATGGATTTGTGGTTCGGATTCTCGTCCGGCGACGTCCATCCAAAGTGCTCAAATGTCACTTTGATCCCCCGATTGAACACGATTGGATCGTTGAGATGCCAGCGATAGGCGCTGTAATGCGCATCGTTTCGCGCCAGACAACGCTCCACTCCGCTGCGCACTGCCGGGCCAGCGTTTTGGCGGAGGTGGTTGGGCATCCGTCCGGAGAGCCGCAAGGCTTCGCACGTCCGCAAACCGGTGAACGCTTCAAACATCATTTGCCAGCCGAGCGTCTCGGCGCGGGTGTCGGCAAACATCAGCGCGGCGATTTCATGGAGCGCCGCGGTGTCATGCGGCATGAACTCCCGGCAGTGCCGGACATTTTTGGCGCAGCAATAGCGCGGACGCCGGAAGTTAAGCGGGTTTTGCCGGATGAGGTCGCACCGCATGGCCCAGAGGACGGCGTTGCTCAAGGTGTTGAATTCCATGTCCACGGCCCGGTCGCCGCGTCCTTTCGTGGCGTGCTTCCGCCGCCACTCATGGTAGCGGTCGCACTCAACGAGACAGATTTCAGTGGCCTGGACTTTGTCCCAGAACTTCAACAGCACGGAACAATTCCGCTTTTCCAATTCCAGGGTGCGGCCAAGGCGGGGTTGTTTCTGCCGGTCGGGATAACCATCTTTTTGGTATCGGCGGAGAATATCGCCTAAGGTCACGGCGGCGGGTTCGCTTTTCACCAAGAGGGCATGGCTGACCCCGGCCCGACGACGATGCAATTCCTCGCGGGCGTGTTTCAAATTGGCGGTGTCGAGTGACCGCCAGGTGCGCCGGCCTTTGATGCTGGGGCGTTCAAAATCAACGCCGTTGGAGATGTTGCGGTAGAGGCCGGTTTCAACGAATTGGAATCGGGAAACGGCTACCCCTTTTTTGACTGGACGGATTTCTTTCTTCATGTTGCATTTTTCGTTTGGCAACGATTTGCAACTGAATTTCTGAAGCGTTTTTCCAGTGGTGAACTACAAACTGGACCACAGCGACTCTGTCTGCGGAGGCGGGCGTGAGAAACACCGCGTAAAATATGGTGCACCCATCAAGAGTTGAACTTGAAACCTGCTGATCCGTAGTCAGCCGCTCTATCCAATTGAGCTATGGGTGCAACCGTTATTGACAATTTTACGGCTATTTAGACTGTTTTCGTTTGAATGTGTGCCACTTTTTACGCTACTGCTACGGCATGAAACGACTTGACACAGCTTGCGTCGCCGCGCAACTCAAAATCGAGTTGTTTTTCTCATGCCGACGGCAAGTTATCAGAAAATCTTCGATGACCGCAAGCGCAGAGTGCGCGGCTTGTGGTGGAGCCTGGCTGGTCTTTCCGTGGCGGATGCCAGCACGGGCGCAAGTCCGTCCAGCGCGTCCGGCTTGATTCCGCCGAGGCCGCGTTGTTCTGCAAACTTTGCAAAAAAACCGGCACGACCATAATCTGCCCGTGCTCAAGCACAGTCCACGCCTCACAATTATTGGTCTGAAAACCTTAAATTTTATGACGTGGCCAAAGCCGCCAAACAACCGCAAGACTTTGCGGGCGAAGCGTTGCGCCTGCGACCGGTGGTTGAAACATCTCGGCGCACTTCAGCTCAATGAAATCACCCGTGTCCACTTGAACACCTTCATTGCCAAATGACAGGTGGCGAAGCTCTAGCCGCGCTCCTCATTCCATTTCCAGCGCACAGAGTGGGATGAAAATTGGCCAGATCATTTTTGAATCCAGTCCAGCAAGTTTGCGCGGATATTTCTCATGTCATCCGCCTGTGCCATGAAGGAATTCGTGCGCGCGCCCCACCCGCGACCAAAATGGAAACGCCGACAATGACAAGGATGAGGATGGTGGCAATCACATTTTTCAAACCGGCGAGTCGGCACACATCATTCTATTTCGACCCACCGAAGTTGCGCTCAAAAAAATCCTCCAGCCGGCGCCTGCCGTATTCGGTGGACAACACGCCGTGGCCCTGGCCGGGCATGATGAACAGCTCGAAATTTTTGTCCGCCTTCACCAGCGCGTTCACCACCTGCATCGTGCTCGCCGGGTCCACGTTCTTGTCCATTTCGCCGGCCATGAGCAGCAGCTTGCCGCGCAGCTTGTGCGCGTCCGTCACGCACGAACTGCGCGCGTAGCTGTCGTCCACCGGCCAGCCCATCCACTGCTCGTTCCACCAGATTTTGTCCATGCGATTGTCGTAGCAGCCGGAGTCCGCCACGCCGGCCTGATAAAAATCGCCGTGATCCAGCAACCCGCGCAACGCGTCCTGTCCGCCCGCCGACGTGCCGTAAATGCCCGCGCGCGACAAATCCATCGCCGGAAATTTTTTCGCCGCCGCGCGCAGCCACAAAATGCGGTCGGGAAAACCGGCGTCGCGCAAATTTTTCCAGCAGACATCGTGAAACGATTTCGAGCGGTTCGCCGTGCCCATGCCGTCCATCTGCGCGACGATGAAACCATCGTCCGCGAGCCTTTGTTGCTGGTAGGTCGTGTGAAAATTTTTCGGCGTGAACGAATCCTGCGGCCCGGCGTAAATGTCCTCGATGACCGGATATTTTTTCTTCGGATTGAAATTTTTCGGAAACCAGAGCGCGCCGTAAATGTCCGTCACGCCGTCGCGCGCCTTCGCCACGAATGCCTGCGGCATGGCCACCTTGCCTACGACCTCGGCAACTTCCAATTGGCAAATCAATTTACCATCGGCGCAGCGGCGCAAATCCGTGACCGGCGGCGCGTCCACGCGCGACCAGGTGTCCACGACATATTTCCGGTCGGGCGAAAACTGCGCGGTGTGCGTGCCGTCGCCGCCGGTGAGAACCGTCAGGCCGGTGCCGTCGAAATTCACGCGGCAGAACTGGACAAAATATGGATCCTGCCCCGGCACGATGCCGCCGGCCTGAAACCAAATCTGCCGGTTCGCGCGGTCCACGAAATCCACGCCGCGCACCACCCATTCGCCCTTGGTGATCTGATTTTTCCCCGCGCCGGGTTTGGCGTCGTAAAGATAAAGATGATTCCAGCCGTCGCGCTCGGACATCCAAATAATTTCGCCGGTGTCATCCAAGTATTCGCAGAAAAATTTGCCGGAATAATCAATGAACGTTTTGCTCTCCTCGTCAATGATCGGTTTCACCGCGCCGGTCTGCGCGTCCACAGCGAGAATGCGCAGCACCTGGTGCCCGCGCTGGTTGAACTGAAACGTGAACCGCGACGAATCCTTGTCCCAGCGCAGGTCGTCAATGCTCCACGGATTTTTGAACAGTTCGTCGCTGACAGGAATTTCATTTTTCGTTTCAATGTCAAACAAGTGCGGCTTGCGGATCGGCACGTTGTCGCCCGGTTTCAAATACGGATACGACTCCAGCTTCGGCTGAAGCTGGTCTTCCGGCGACGATTCGATGAGATAAACCCGGCGGTCCGTGCCGGGCTGATGGCGCATGGCGACGACATGCTTCGAGTCCGGCGACCAGAACACTTCCGGCGTAGGCGTGGCGGGATCGCGCTGGTCATATTCCATTTCGATGGCGCGATTGGCTTGCTCGTTGCGGGCGTAGGAATTGGTGGCACAACCGTCGGTCGTGAGTTGCGTTTCGTTGGTCGTGCCGAGTTCGCGGAGAAACAAATTGGAATCGCGCACGAACACCGTCCATTTGCCATCAGGCGAATTGTCCCCGCGCGCGGCAGCGTCGCGACGAAAATTTGCGTTGCGCGGACCACGGCGGCGCGGGCCGTCCGGCTGGCGACCGTCAATGATCGCCACGCCCGGCATATCCTCGGCTTCAAAGACGGCGATGTTGTTGGAGTTCGCCGACGTCACGAGCCACACGTGGCCGACGAAAGTGTGTTGCGTGTGCTTTTCGCCGGCGGAGATGCTGCCGTAGGGCACGCGGCTGCCGCCGGAGTCAATCCAGAACAGCTTCACCGTTTCGCCAAGCCGGTTTTCAAACGTCACGTCCGTGTCCACCGCGCTTTCGCGCGACGGATGCGGCGCTCGCAGCACCGGCAGCGAACCGTCACCGGAATTTTCCCGATGCGACGCCGTCTGCCGCGCGCCGGTTTCGGCGTTGATGGTGACGAACTCCGACTTGCCGTTTGGCAGATTCACGCGATACCAAAACTGGTTCGTCGCGCCGTCCGCACCCGCGAACCAGTGCGGCTCGACGTGGTCGCGAAAGACTTTTTGCGCCACGCCGGAGCTGACCGAGCAAGAAACGAATGCGAGCGCAAAAAAGAATATTCTCATCGCGAATTATTTTTGCACCAGCGCGTCGCCGACGTAAATGCGGTAATCCTTGATGCGCCCGCCGCCTTCGCCCTGGCGCGGGACGTAGCGGAAACCGGAAATTGTCTGCGACTGGCCGAGGTTCAAAATCAGCCGGTGCGGATGATTCGGCGAGGCGTTCTTCCATTCCGTGTGCCAGAAATTCGCCGTCTGGCCGTCAATCGCGTTTTCCGCCGAGCCGTCCTCGGCCGTGCGCTCCTCGCTGTCCACGTAGGCAATCGTCCAGCCGTTGTGGCTGATCGCATTGCCGGCGGCATCAAGCAAATCCAATTCGGCGACGGCGGCGTAGGGCTTGCCGTCCTGGGCGTTCAGCGATTCGAGGCAGAAAAATTTCCCGGTGGCTGGCGCGGCGAACTTGATTTCCTGCGTGTCCGCGCCCGGCGCAAACGTGCCGCTGTGAACCGGCGTCGCGGAATCGAGATTCAACTTCACCACGGGCCGATGCGTCTGGGCGAAATCCTTTTCAGGATGCAATTCGTCGAGCACCGGTTTTTCGAGGCCGGCGACGGTGTGCTTCTCCGAGCCAATCGTGTCGAGAATTATGATTTCATTTTCGCCGGCGTGTAACCAGCAGCCGGGCGCGTAGGCTGTTTGCGTCGGACCGATGTTCCAATAACGGCCCAGGCAATGGCCGTTGACCCACACATCGCCCTTGCCCCAGTTGTGCAAATCCAAAAACGTGTCGCCGGCCTTTTCCAGCGTGAATGTGCCGCGCCAGAACGCGGGAGCGTTCGCCTCCGGTTTTGCGCTAGTGAATTTCAAGCCTGCCAGCATCTTGTCATCGAGCGGCAGATTGAAAATTTCCCAGCCTTTCAAAACTTCGCCGGCCAGCTTCACCGGCGCAATCAACCCTTTGCGGTCGGCCATTTCCGGGCCGAAGTTGATGCGGCCTTGCGGCTCGACAAGGATGTCAAGTTGCGCTTCCTGCGCGCGTTCCGGCGAAGTGATTTGCGCCTTTGCGCTACGACGATCCAAAATGCCGACGCGTTTGCCATCAAGAAAAACGCAGCCGAAATCGTGGATGGCCACGGCTTCCAGCGTCGCTGCCGCGCCCGCAGGAATTTTGATGCGATACAAAATGCAGCCATAGCCCTGGTCGTAGGCTTCCATGTTGCGCGGTGTTTCGTCTTTCACCGCCGCCGGAAGATTTTCAACAATCGGCGCGACTTCTTTCAATTCTACCGGCGCAAACGATACGACAGGATTTTGCGCGGGCGGTTCCGGCAATTTTTCGCCGGGCAGAAGATATTTTGCGAACAGCTCGCGTGTCTGGAAAAATTTCGGCGTGGCCCAGCCGGCTTCGCTGATCGGCGCGTCGTAATCGTAGCTGGACGTGTCCGGCTTGAACGGCCGGTCGCACCCGGACCACAGCCCGAACGTCGTGCCGCCATGCGCCATGTAAATGCTGAACGACGCGCCCATGTCGAGCATGAGTTTCAAGTTGGGCAGATAATTTTCCGGTTTGCCGAGGTGATGTGGCTGGCCCCAAGTGTCAAACCAACCAGGATAAAATTCACTGCAAATCAACGGACCGGTCGGCTGGATTTTGCGCACTTTCGCAAAGTTTTTTTCCACGTCGCTGCCAAAATTTCCCGCCTGAAACAAGTTTGTGAGCAGTCCGTTACGCATCATGTCCGGCGGATTGCATTCAAACAGTGGCACGTCAAAACCCGCGTCCACCAAAGCTTTTCTGATTTCATCCATGTAGCCGGCGTCCTTGCCGTAGAAGCCGTATTCGTTTTCCACCTGCGCCATGATGATCGGGCCGCCGTGCGTGATTTGCAGCGGGCCGAGCACGCGGCCAACTTCTTTCAAATAGGATTTCACGGCGTTGATGTAGCGCGGATCGCGGGTGCGGAGCTGGATGTCGTCGCTTTTCAACAGCCACCACGGCGTGCCGCCCATTTCCCATTCGGCGCAGGCATACGGGCCGGGCCGCAGAATCACCCACAAGCCTTCCTCCTGCGCGATGCGGCAAAACTGCGCGTCGTCGGCCTGGCCGGTCCAGACGTATTCGCCGGGCTTTGGCTCGTGCAAATTCCAAAACAGGTAGGCGCAGACTGTGTTCAAACCCATTGCCTTGGCCATCTGCAAACGGTGCCGCCAGTATTCCATCGGCACGCGCGCGGCGTGGATTTCGCCGCAGCGGATTTGCAAACGCTGGCCGTCCAGCAGAAAATCATTCGTGCCAATGGCGAAGGTGTGCGTGGCGGAAATGTCCGCAGCGTGCGAGGTAACGACAAAGGCGTAAGCCAGCGCCGCTAGAATCGAAGCAAGTTTCGGTTTCATTTTTTTTCTTGGTAAGCATGGTCGGCGGGAATGTCCACCCCAGACCAGATTTTTTTCTGCGTCCACGGCTCGGCCGGCGCAGTCCAAAACGGATCGTCCGCCGGCAAGCCGAGTTGCAGCATTCCGCACAGGCAGAGGTAAAGACTACCGGTGGAAATATAATTTTCACGGATGTTCGGCTGATGGCCGACCGCGCCGACTTGCAGCCAGCCTTGCGCGTCGAACGTTTCCGGTGCCTCAATCATGCGGCGGATGACGGCGGTGAGCGCGCCGCGCACGGCGGCGGGTTTTAATTCGGGTGGCAGTTCGCGTTGCAATGCCACGTCCGCGAGCAATTGAAACGCGCCAAAACGATACGCGCTGGAACGGCCGATGACCGGAAAAGTTCCTTCTGGCGAAATCAGCCGTTCCTGCACGACGGCGTAACGCCGCGCCCGCGCCAGAATTTTCGGATACGAATCGCCGAGCGGTTTTTTTTCCCCCGCGCAGACGCGCAGGACTTCGAGCAGCATCGGCTGGATGACGTAGCTGTTGTAATAATCCCAGTGATATTCCGCACCGTCGCCGTAGGAGCCGTCGCCGACATACCATTGCTCGTGACGCTGGACGGCGTATTCGATGGGCTTCAAATCGCATTCACCGGTAAATCGCCAGAGTGCGGCTTCAATCGTCGCGGAAAACAGGAGCCAATTATTTTCGCCGGGTTTGATGACGCGGGAAGATTTCAGCGCGGCGACAACGTTGCTGCGCTGCTGCGAATCCAGCTTGCCCCAAAGTTGATTCGGCGCTCGCAACAGGCCGAGCGCAAGAAACGCCGTGTCCACGACTGGCTGGCCGCCTTTGCTGAAATTCATGAAATCCGGTGAATGCGGATCGGTCGCGTTGGCAAGCGATTGGATCGTGAGATCAATGAAATGTGCGCGCACCTTTCCCTCGACTGAATCGTCCGGGCCGAGTTCCAGCCACGGCGCGATGCCGGCGAGCGTGCGGCCGAATGCTTCCAGCGGCGCAAAATTGGTGCGGGTGCGTTCCCAATCGTGCGCGGGAATGGAGGTTTTCAATTTTCCCTCAGCCAGCGCCGACAATACCGGCTCGGCGATGCGCGTAAGCGTTTCAACCTGGAAAGCGCGGTCGTCCGCGCCGGTTTGCGCGGGGCAGGCGGCCGCAAAAAAGATTGCCGCCGACGCCGCGCAAAATTTCGCCGGAACATTTTTCAAAAACGCGGCAGGCTGGAGGCTGGGCGGGCGAAAATTCATGGTGCGGGCCGGAAGATTAGCGCACGAACGCGGCGCGGCGCAAGACCCGCCGGTCATCTGGCGGGTTTTCTTGAAGCAGTCGGACCGGGCCGAACAAACCGGCGGGCTCCAGCGGCGTTTTGGCCGTGAGCTTGCGGATGTTGGTGCGGGTAAAACGCTGGGCCGGCGGCAGGCTGGCGTCGCCGATGATGCGGTTCGGCCAGAAATCTACGACCTCGATCTGCAATTTGTTTTCGCCGGGCTTGACCGCAGCCGTCACATCCGCGCGAAACGGCGGACACCACAAGGTGCCGCACGACTGGCCGTTCACTTTCACCTCGGCCAGTTCGCGCACGCCGCCGAGGTCGAGAAACAATTTTGATTCGTGATTCGTGATCCGTGATCCGGCTGACAGATCGAACGTCTTTTCATAAACCGCCGTGCCGGAATAAAATTTGATCCCGGCTTCGGGGCGCGTCGGCCAGCTCACGAGCGAATCAAATTGTGCGCTTTCCGGCCCGCCCCATTTCGGGTCGAAATGCACCGTCCACGCGCCGGAAATTTCCTGAACCGGGTTCAATTCGAGGCTGTTTGACTTGGCCGCCGCCGGATGCGCGACTGACGGTTCGCGGAAGACGACGAACCACGAGCCGCACGGGTCAAAATCCAGCGGCAAAAACGTGCGCCCGGCTTTCTCCTCGTAAGCGACGGCGAATTTGCGTTCACCGGTCACGGCATTCCAGAGCTCCGGCGCTTTGCCGGTCACACGGAACGCGACCGTCGCGCGCGCGGAAAGATTCGTGCGGCTGGCGACGAAATAAATTTCTGCGTCTCCGGTGGTGCGGTGGATGTAATCGAAGTCGCCGCTGTCCGCCTGGAATTCGCAATCGGGGGCGACGCCGTCGGCCCGCAACATTTCCCGCGCCGTTTTGCCGGTGATGACGCGGCCCCTGCCGGATTTGCCGTCCCACAATTCGCCGGCGATTTTTTGCACCTCGGCATCCGTGGCGGCAATATTTTCCAGCGTTTCGCCGCGCGCCGGTCTGGGGCCGATGACGGTGGCGCCGGCGTTCACGAGTTCGAAAATTTTCTGCAGCACCGGCAGTGAAATCACGTCGCGGCCGGGCAGCACGAGCACGCGATAATTCATGCCGTCGGGCAGAAAAATTTTTCCGTCGTGAACGCTCGCATGTTCGATCAGCGCTTCGGCGGTGATGACATCGTAATCATAGCCGGGTTCGCAATGCGCCGGGTCGGAGCGTTTGTATTGCGTGAAATTCGGGACGTGGTCGCCGTAATAATACAAAACGTCGGCGCTGAAATTCCCCTGTTGCAACAAAAACTGGCAGCGGTCAAGGTAGCTGAAGAAGGGCGCGGATTTTTCCCACCACGTCACTTTGGGATTCAAATGCGTGCCGGCAAAGTATTGCTGGCCGGGAATGCCCGTCTCGTCCGGCGAACAGACAAAGGCGTGCCAGACGAGCACATTCAACCCTTCGCACAGCGCCTTGTCGAACGCCGGCTTGAGGTTGGACCAAATGGACTCCTGCCAGTGCGGCCCGATGTCGGTGAAACCTTCTGCAAAAACAAATTTGCGGCCGCAGGTGTGCGCGGCGCTCGCGGGCTGCTTGACGAAAAAACGGTTCGCGTCGCCGATGCGATGTTCCCATGACCACGCCCAGAACTCGCTCATCGGCGCGTCGTCCCAGCCGAGGCAGCGCTGCGCGTCAATCGGCACGGCGTGCGGCCCGCCGCTTTCTGGGTGGATGCCGATGCCGTGCTGGTGCGCATTGTCGCGGAACAGCCGGTAGTGGTTGTCAATCGCCAGGTCGCCGAGCGTCTTGCGATAATCAAAAAGAAAACGGTCGCTCTCTTCGCGGCTGTTGACGATGCGTCCGGCCAGCACCGGCAGCCACGGCAGCAGATCGTAGCCGTGACGTTTTTGAAATTCCCCGCGCAGCGTCGGCGTCCAGTTGGCCAGTTCGATTTCCCAACTGTCGGTGTGCAGATACTTCAAAGTTTTTCCGGCGAGCGGCCCGGCGTCGGCGATCAGCGGCTCGACGATTTGGTTCCAGTAATTTTGAAATGCGGTGGCGCTGTAAACGTCAATCGCATAGCCGCCCCAGCCGTCGCTGCTGGTTGAAACATAGGAATGATCGCCAATCGTGCAACCAAACCGGAGGATTTGCCATTCGCCGGCGGGCGCGGCCCAGCGCAGCACGCCGTCACGGTCGAGCTTTGCACTCAAGTCCGAAACATCCGCCGCGTCGGCGTCCTGCTCGCCGGCCGTGGCGGGAATTTCCGCGAACAGCGGCGACGAATCCGGCGTGGAAAACGGCTCCAGCGAGGCCTGCAACGCCTTCTGCTTCCAGTTTTGCAGCGGCGCGTGGACGGGAGAATTTTTGATGCGATAGGCGACGACGGCGGTGTCGCGGTAGAAATTGTCGCGCGCCTTTGGTTGCGACAGTCTGATCACAAGATTTGTGCCGCCAGTGATTTTTGTTTCCGACCAGACATATTTTTCCCCGGCATCTTCCTGGCTGACGACGTCCGGCGGGCCGCCGAGGTTCCAGCCGCTCTGGATGTTCAGGCTGATTTCAAGTCCGAGCCGGCTGGCTTCGCGGAGCGTGTGTTTGTATAGCTCACGCCACTCCGGCGTGAAAAAAGCCGGGCCGTGCGGCACGGGATCGTTGCCTTCCTGCGCCGCGCCGTTCGCGTCAAAAATCACCGCTCCGCCAAAACCTTTGGCTTTCATCTGTTCGAGGTCGTGCGTGATGGAAGCCTTGGTGACATTGCCGTTGAGCCACCACCAGTAGGCGCGGAGGCGTGCTTCGTTCGGCGGATTTTCCCAGCCGGTTTCAAGGGTGGATTCCGCCCGCAAAAAAAACTGGCCCAAGCCAAGCAGCAGGCTGGCGCAAAAAAAAATTGTCTTCATGGGCGCGGTTTGATTGCCGCCAAGCCGTGCGCCCCGAAATGCGGCAAAAAAATTCGCGCGGCCAAACTGGCCGGCGGCGGGGGGCAGAAAAACATGGATGGCATGAGCGTGATAAATGGTGCGTCTGGATGTTGGCTGCCGCCGAAAATAGCGGACGGACGAAAATTTAACATCCCGTATTTGAGGGATGGAGGCCGGAGTTCGAGCGGAACCAGCCGGCTTGCGCTTGCCAAGCGGCGGCGGCTGTGAGAACAATTCGACATCACGTCCGCAACCATTCACATGTCCCGGCTCCAAAAGACATTCCGCCGCCGTTCGCCAGCGGGGCGGGCGGGACGCTGGGTGCGAAGGACGCTGCTGGCGCTCGCGCTGCTCCCGGCGCCGGTTTTCGGCGCGGACACTCCACCGGCCAGCACCAATTGGATTTTTGAGGCGACCAATCAGCTTGGCCAGTGGATCTGGGACACGAACACGCTGGACAAACAGACGTGCCGGTTTTGGAAGTCATTCGAAATTCCCCGCCATGCCAGAATTGCCGGCGCCATTTTGCGCATCACGGTGGACAATGGCTATTCGCTCTATCTGGACGGGCGTGAAATCGGGCGCGGAAGCGACTGGCGGACGGTGACGGAATACGATGTGACCCGGCTGTTAAATCCCGGACGTCACAGCCTCGCCGTCGAAGGTTTCAACGACCGGCTGGAGGCGGGATTGATTTTTGGGTTTAACATCCAACTGGCGGACCAGCGCGTCATCGAAATCGTCTCGGATGATTCGTGGCTGGTTGTGCCCGGTTCGCTGCGCGGTTGGACCGGCCGGAAAACCGCCTTGCCAGACTGGCACCACGCCATTGTGTTCGGCGCGATTCATCATCATCCGTGGGAAAACTGGCCGTTTGGTCTCACCACCGAACCGGCCTTGCTGCCCATCACGGTGCATTTCTGGCAGGCCGGCTGGTTTCAACTTTCAGTGCTGGCGCTGCTGCTGCTGGCCATCGGCGGCTGCGTCTGGCTCCGGACGCAGCTTTCGCTTCAGGCGCGTTCGCAACGGCTGCTGCAATCCGAACGCGTCCGCATCGCACGCGACATCCACGACGACCTGGGCGCACAGCTCACCCAACTGGTGCTGCTCGGCGAGGTGGCGCAGCGCGAACAGCCGGAAAATTCATCGGTGCGCACGCAGTTCAACCAGATTTGCACCCTAGCGCGCGAACTGTCGCACGGCATGGACGAGGTGGTCTGGGCGGTCAATGCCCGCCGCGACACCTTGCGCGATTTTGCGAGCTACGTCTGCAAATACGCGCAGGTTTTTTTGAACCCCACGCCCATCCGCTGCCGGCTGGATGTCGAGCCGGAACTGCCGGCCACCGTGTTTGACCTGCCGCTGCGGCGAAATTTGTTTCTCGCGGTCAAGGAGGCGTTGAACAACGCGGCCAAGCATTCCGGCGCGGCGGAATTATTCCTGCGAATTTATCGGGCCGACCGGAAACTGGTCGTGACGGTCGAGGACGACGGCCGCGGGTTTGACCCCGCGCAGTCGGGCGGCGAACGCAACGGCATGGCCAACATGACCCAGCGCATGAATGAGATCAGCGGCGGCTGCGAATTGTTCAGCCGGCCCGGCGGCGGCTGCCGCGTGGTCTTCACCGTGCCGCTGGACCACCAAGCCCGACGCGGCTGGCTCAACTGGTTCCGTCGCCGGCCCGGAGCGGACGCGGCAACCACGCAAATTCAATGAAGCAAATTATTTCCAGCCCGGCCGGAACGGCGGTCAGAGTGTTCCTGGTGGAAGACAAGCCCGGCGTGCGCGACAGTTGGGTGAAACTCATCAACTCGCTGCCCGGCTTTGCCTGCGCGAACACCTGCGCGTCCGGCGAAGAGGCGCTGCGGCTCATCCCGGCGGCGAATCCCGACGTGGTGCTGATGGATATTTTTCTGCCCCGCATGTCCGGCATCGAATGCACGGCGCGGTTGAAATTGCAGCTGCCGAAGCTGCAGATTCTGATTTTGACCGCCGTGGAGGACGATGAACTGGTTTTCATGGCGTTGGAGGCGGGCGCGGACGGCTACCTGCTCAAGCGCACCACGCCGGAAAATTTGCGCGGGGCCATGCTGGACGTGCTGGGCGGCGGCGCGCCGATGACGAGCGAAATCGCGCGGCGCGTGGTGGAATCTTTTCGCCGCGCGAGCAGGCACCTGAAGCCCGCCATGCATCTGACCACGCGCGAAGAGGAGGTTTTGATCCTGCTTTCCAAGGGCTACTCGAACAAGGAAATCGCCAGCCAGCTTTCGATTGGCACCGAAACGGTGGGCAGCCATCTCAAACACATCTACGAAAAAATGCACGTCCGCTCGCGCGCCGAGGCCGTGGCGCGCTACATGACGAGCAAGGCCTGACCGCCCCCCCCTGAAAAAGGTTTTCAGCGTTTCAGCCTTTAATCTGAGCTTTGCGCTTTTCAAAAAGTTGTCCGCGCCGGGAGAGCCTTCCTCGCGCCAGCCAGGCTGGTTCAACACCGCTCGACAAAGCGTTTTGCCCGCGCCATCCTGACGGCATGGCATTTGAAATGGAATCCGCCTCGCCGCTGGACTCGCTCTGGCAAGAATACGCCCGCGTCTTCCTCGACTGGGACGACCTCACGCTCGGCCGCTGGCTCGCGCAGACGCTCGGCCAGTTCGAAGGCCGCGCGTGGCGGCTCTCGCATCCGCTCGTCGGCGCGTATCGCCTCGCGGCCAAGATCGCGCACGACCGCCAGATCTGGCACAAGCGCCTCGCCACGGCGCCCGCCGCCTACGCGGAATCGCCGTGCTGCCGCGCGCCGTTCCTGCCGCTGCTCACGCGCGACGTGCGCACCGAGGGCCTCATCTGCGAGCATTGCAACGAAATCCTCGTGCCGTTCGACGAAATCCCCGCCGAGCTGCGCGATCCGCTCGCCGCCTGGGCGCAGCAATACGAGCCGGTTCACGCCGTCGCGCACTGGGACGACCGCCAGCGCAAGCGCGCGGTAAATTATGATGACGCCTTCGAGCAGGCGGCGAGGCAGGCGGAACAATTGCTGACTCTCGCCGGCCGCGAATTCGCGCCGAAGCTGCTGGATGCCTATGCCGCCGTGATTTGGGAGGATCAGGACGAATGTCTGGAAGTGCGGCCCGAAGACGTGGCGGTGTGATGGAATTTGCGATTTCGGATTCGCGATTTACAAATCCGTTCACCAGTTGGACATGCCGCGCAAATCGTATATCGTAAGCCGAAAATTGTGATGAAGTTCATTTTCAAATGGCTGCTGCGGCTGGTCGTGCTGGCCGTCGTGCTGGCCGTGGTTTTGTTCCTGTCGCTCGACTCCATTTTGCGCGTCGTGATCCAGCACAACATCCGCGCGCAGACCGGCATGGAGGCGGAGATCGGGAAATTCCATTTCGGCCTCACCCAGCCCGTGGTGGAAATCAAAGACCTCCAGCTTTTCAATTCGGCGGAGTTCGGCGGCACGCCGTTTTTGAACCTTCCCGAAATCCACGTCGAATACGACCGCGCCGCGCTGGCAAAACGTGAGATTCACCTCACGCTGCTGCGCTTCAACCTCGGCGAACTCGACATCGTGAAAAACGAGGCCGGCCAGACGAACCTGTTCGCGCTGGGCATGGCCGTGCCCATGCAAAAAAACATCACCACCAGCCAGGGGCTGGATGAAATCAAAAAACGAACCGGCCTGGATTTCAAGGGCATTGACGTGCTGAACGTCTCCGTCGGCACGGCAAAATACATTGATCTCCAGAACCCCAAAAACAACCGCGGACAAAAAATCGGGATTGAAAACCAGGTCATCAAAAATGTGCGGACGCCCGCCGACCTCGCAGGACTGGCCGTGCTGGTCGCCTTGCGCAGCGGCGATTTCTTCGGTTCACTGGTTGCGCCAGCAGGCTTGAAGTGACCCCTGCGGAGTTTTGACTTTTTCGAGTGTGGATTTTTTCCTAATCTCGCCGCGTGCATCGTGACCTCCTCAAATCCGTTTCGCGCCTCGTCGTGAAATTCGGCACCGGCGTCCTCACCGACAGCCGGAAGCTGATTGATCCGGCGCAATTGGAGCAGCTCGTCGCGCAAATCGCCGCGCTGAAAAAGGCCGGCAAGGAAATCGTGCTGGTGACTTCGGGCGCCGTTGGCGCGGGCATGGGCGCGCTCGGCTATGAATCGCGCCCCACCGACCTCGCGGAAAAACAGGCCTGCGCCGCCGTCGGCCAGTCGCGGCTCATGACGGCCTACGACAAACTTTTTGCCGCGCATGGACTCGTGGTCGCGCAGGTGCTGCTGACGCACGACGACCTCGAACATCACGAGCGCCATCTCAACGCGCGCAACACGCTCGTCACGTTGCTCCATCGCGGCGTCGTGCCCATCATCAACGAAAACGACGCGGTGTCGTTCACTGAAATCAAATTCGGCGACAATGACAAGCTGTCCGCGCTGGTCGCGTCGCTGCTGCCGGCGGATTTGCTGGTGATTTTGACGACGGTGGACGGCGTGATCGAAAATTTCGGGAAGAAAAATCCCAAAACGCTTTCGGTCATCGAAAAGGTTGATTCCACGATTGAAAAAATGGCCGGCGGCACGACCAGCGTGACAGCGGTGGGCGGAATGAAATCGAAAGTTGAGGCGGCGAAAATCGTCATGCGCTCCGGCATCCCGCTCGTCATCGCGTCCGGCAAAAAGAAAAGCGTGCTTATCAAAATTCTGGACGGCGCGGACGAGGGCACGCTCTTTGTGGCGCAGCCGAACAAGCTGCAAGGCCGCAAACGCTGGATTGCATTTTTCCATCATCCGCAAGGAGCGCTGTTTGTGGACGACGGCGCGAAGAAGGCGTTGCGCGAAGCCGGCAAAAGCTTGCTGCCGCCCGGCGTTGCGCGCTGCGAAGGCGGATTCGCGGCGGGCGACGTGGTTCGCATCTGCGACCTGGACGGCATGGAATTCGCGCGCGGCATCGCCAAGTTCAGCGCCGAGGAAATCCGCGCCAGAAAACTGGCGCGCGTCGAGCTGGTGCACCGCGACGATCTGGTGATTTTGTGAACCGCCAAGGCACAAGGAACACCAAATAAAAAATTCAAACAGAAATCCTGGGGGAATTTGTGAACTTGGTGTCTCGGTGGTTAAATTAAAATGAAAAAACAACCTGCGATAAACGATCTGCTCAAAGTCATGGCGCAACTGCGTTCGCCAAAAGGCTGCCCGTGGGACCGCGAACAGTCGCACCTGACGCTGCGCCGCCACGCGATTGAGGAAGTCTATGAACTGATTGACGCCATCGAGGCACGCGACGATCACGAGATGGCCGAGGAACTGGGCGACCTGCTGTTGCAGGTGGTTTTCCACTGCCAGCTCGCGCGCGAGCGCGGCGCGTTTGATTTTGAAAAGGTCACGCGGCAGCTCGTGGACAAATTGATCCGCCGGCATCCGCACGTTTTCGGCACGACGAAAGTAAGAGACGTGGACGAGGTCTGGGCGAACTGGGAAAAAATCAAGCGCGCGGAAAAACAAGGCACGCAGCGGGAACGCAAATCCGCCTTCGACGGGATTCCCCAATACCTGCCCGCGCTGCTCCGCGCCGAGAAGCTGGTAAAAAAGGCGCATAAGGCGAACGCGCTTCTGGACGGCCCGCCGCCGCGAAAACTCACGCAAGCCGGACTGGCAAAGGAGCTGTTTGCCCTCGCCTCGTTCGCGCAGTCGCGCGGCTGGTGCGCGGAGGAACTGCTGGCCGGTGAAATCAAAAAGCTGGAGCGGAAGTTGCGAAAGCAGGAAAGCTCGGTGAAATTCGCGTAGCCAATTCATTTTTATGCGCAAACAAACCAAAACACCTTGGCCGTCTTTGAGCGCCTTGTGGTCGTTGTTTTGGCGAGCAGTGCTGCTGACACCGTTTGCACTGATTGTCGGGGTCATTTGGCTGATGCTGATATTATTGCCATTCTGTGAAATTATTTACCTGATTAACCACGATTGGCTTTGGGCTTCGGTTTTGCCTCCCATATGGCTAGGGCTGTTCTTTTTAGTGCGTTCAAAACGGTTTAAGGCTGACCGCAGGGATTTTCCGAACGAACAGGAAAATATTTAAGCCGGCCGGCTTTGCTGAAAATCAGGCATTGACAGTTCCCCGAAATCTGGTTTAATTCCCGACCCTTTGCGGGAAAATTTATGTATGCCGTCTTAGAAACTGGTAGCAAGCAGTATCGTGTCGCCGCCGGCGACAAGCTCGAAATCGAACGCCTTGAAGTCGAGGCGGGCAAGCCGGTCACGTTCGACCGCGTGCTGCTCGTCAACAACGACGGCAAGCTCTCCGTCGGCGCGCCCACCGTCACCGGCGCCACCGTCGTGGCGGATGTCGTCGAGCACAAGCGCGGCGAGCACAAGCTCACGTTCAAGATGAAACGCCGCAAGGGCTATCACAAGACCATCGGCCACCGTCAGGAGCTGACGGTCGTAAAAATCACCGCAATCAACGCTTAACATTTATGGCACATAAAAAAGGTCAGGGCAGCGTCAAGAACGGACGCGACAGCGTCAGCAAACGCCTCGGCGTAAAAGAATTTGGCGGCCAGTTCGTCACCGCCGGCAGCATCCTCGTCCGCCAGCGCGGCAGCAAGTTCGTCGCGGGCAAGAACGTCGGCACCGGTCGCGACTGGACGTTGTTCGCGCTCACCGACGGCAAAGTGCTGTTCGACAAGGAAAGCAGCCGCATCAACATCGTCGCCGAGGCGACGGCGAAGAATTAAGCGAGCCGTCGTTTTCAGGCGAGGCCAGACGCCTCGCCTTTTTTATTTTAGGCAGCGACGGACTTGACAGCATCCGTTTGGAAAACCCGGCCGGCCCTGTCCGCAAACATCATGTTCATTGACGAAATAAAAATCTACGCCCGCGCCGGCCACGGCGGCAAGGGCAGCGTCGCCTTCCACCGCGAGGCGTTCGTGCCCAAGGGCGGCCCGAGCGGCGGCAACGGCGGGCGCGGCGGCAGCGTGATCTTGCAGGCCGACCACGACCTGAACAATCTCCTCCAGCAGTATTACGTCCCCCGCCTGCTCGCGCCGGACGGCGATCACGGCATGGGCAAGGGCATGGACGGCCTCGCCGGCAAAGATCTGATCGTCAAGGTTCCCTGCGGCACGCTCGTCTGGCAGCTCAAGGACACCACGCCGCCCATCGAAATCAGAATGAAGAAGGATGACGACGAGGATGAGGCCGAGGAGACCCAGCCGGTGATCGGCAGCGGCATGGGCAGACGGCCGCTGCTGCGCACCTCGCGCGGCCAGACGGCGATGGAAATTGATTTGAACGAGGAGGCCGGCCCCGGCGGGCAGGCCGCCGTTGAGAACGCCGGCAAAGGCGAGCTTGTCGCCGATCTCACCACGCATGGCCAGCAGTTTGTTTTGTGCAAGGGCGGGCGCGGCGGGCTGGGCAACCGGAATTTTGCCACCGCGCGCCATCAGACGCCCCGTTTCGCCCAGCCGGGCGAGCCGGGCACCGAGGGCGAATATCTTTTGGAGTTGCGCATCATGGCCGAGATCGGTCTCGTCGGCTATCCGAACGCCGGCAAGTCCACTTTGCTCGCGGCAATCTCCAAGGCGCGCCCGAAAATCGCCGCGTATCCGTTCACCACGCTCACGCCGCAGATCGGCATTCTGGAATACGCCGACTGGAGGCGGCTCACCGTCTGCGACGTGCCGGGACTCATCGAGGGCGCGAGCCAGAACGTCGGCCTCGGCCACGAATTCCTCCGCCACATTGAGCGCTGCAAAATTCTCGTGCTGCTGCTCGACATGGCCGGCACCGACGGCCGCGAGCCGTGGGACGATTACAAGCAGCTCCTCAAGGAACTCGAACTTTACGACCCCGAACTGCTCAAACGCCCGCGCCTGGTCGTCGCCAACAAGATTGACGAGGCCGCCGCCGAGGAAAAGTTGAAGCAGTTCAAAAAGAAAATCAAAAAGGTTTCGCTGCTGCCCATCTCCGCCGCGTTCGGCGCCGGCATGGATAAATTCAAGCAGACCATCCGCGAGGCCGTCGAGGCGGTGGCGGCGGATTGATGGATGCCGGCGTGCGCTCCGGGCGCATCGCGTCGGGACGCGGGGCCGATGGGCTGGCAACCGAAGCCGTCAGCGGACTTTCCGCCCTGCCTGCCGGCGGCGCGGCTGCCCTTCTTCCTGAAAAAAATCGGATGCTCCCCCTGGCCAACTGGCTGCTGAAACGCTGGTTTAAGCCAGCGCCCGTTAAATCACCTGAAATCTCGACAAATCCGGCAGTATTTAGGCTGCGATCAGGCCCTTGAGATTTTAGATCATGGGTTTCAAAACATACACCGGACATTGCTTCTATTACAAAAATAGCATTTCAAAGTTATTTTTGCATGATTTTTACATTTTATCGCCAATCAAACTCGATTTAACGCAAATGCGAGGTGAGGTCAGGTAAGAAATATTCTTCACGTTGTCTCGTTTATTCTTTGCAAATATCATATTTATCTTAGATCAGATAAATAGATTCTTTTCAAATAATAAATTATTCCTAAAGTATGTTAAAATGTTCTTTTGCCAGGTCATAATTTTCCTGTTAAAGATAAAACTATTCTTTTTAAACATCTGATTATTAGTTTAAGGTGGTATTTTGTTCCTAAAATGCTTGACAGATAAGGGCGGCGGTGCGAGAAGATGAGGTATGAATACGTCTGATTCGCCGGCAAGCACGACTGGAACCCTGGCATCTGCGCCGGCGGCTTTGCCGGATGCGTCGGGCGCGGCGGCGGGGCCGGGTTTGATCAAGATCAGGCACTTGAGCCGCGTGCTCAACGGCCAGGCGCGCTGGCGCATCCTGCGCGAACTGGCCAAAGGGGAGGCCTTGCCGGTGAAAGAGCTGGCACTGCGGGCGGGCTGCCCGGCGGCGAGCGCCTCCAAGCACATGCTGCTGCTCAAAAAGGCGGGCGTGGTGACGGTGGGCTACGGCCGGCTCTACAAACTGTCGCCCCACCTGCAACCGGAGCCGGGCTGCCCGCGGCTGGACCTGGGACATTGCATCCTCAAGCTGGATACGAAGTGGTGAACCCCCGGCGAGGCCGGGGCCGGGATGAGGCGGCTGAGATCAAAGGAAAATCAGCGGCTGCTCCCGTCGTCGCCGGCAATTTTGATTTCCAAAAACCGCATCACGGTGTCGCCATGCTTGAGCATTTTGGCCTCCGTCCACGGCGCGGCCAGCTCCAGCGTGTCGCGTTTCGTGTGGCCGAGGACAAATCTGCCGCCCGGCGCGAGCAGTTCCGGCAGACTTTTGTCGTCGAGCAACTGCTGTGCGAAAGAAGTGGAGCGCCGGTTCACATTTTTCTCACCATAGGGCGGATCGGCAAGGACCAGGTCGAACTGCCGTCCGCTTTCCGCCAGTTGGTTCAGCACCGGGAAAACATCCTGCGTGCGGACCTCCAAAATGCCGTCGTAGCCCGCCGCGAGGGCGTTGCTGCGGATGAATTCCGCGTGGCGGTGCGATTTTTCGACGCACATCACGGAAGCCGCGCCGCGGCTCAGACATTCCAGGCTCAACGCGCCGCTGCCGGCGAAGAGTTCCAGCACCCGCGCGCCCACGACGCGGGCGCCGAGCGAGTTGAAGACCGCCTGCTTGACAAGATCAGGCGTCGGACGGACGTCGAGTCCTTTCGGGACTTTCAAAATCCGCCGCGCCGCGTGGCCGCCGGTGATGCGCATGATTTGTTAAATCGGTAAATGGTGATTGGTCGCACCGTGAATTGGTTTCCGATGCCACGGTGCAACCATCAAACGAATCATGTTTATTGAAAAATCTCCGAGAAGAAATCTTTCATGGCCTGCCACGAACGCCGGTCGGCCTTTTCGTTGTATTTCGCGCCGGGATTGCTGAAGCCGGGGTCGGGCTGCGTGAAGGCGTGGACCGCGCCGCCGTAAAACGTGATCTGCCAGTCCACCTTCGCGTCGCGCATTTCACCCTCAAACGCGGCCAGGTCTTCCGGCTTTTGAAACGGATCGTCCGCGCCGGCGAGCACGAGCATTTTGCATTTGATGTTTTTGCCGTCCGCCGGCGCCGGCGAATCCAGGCCGCCGTGGAAGCTGGCCACGCCGGCAAGCTCCGCGCCGCTGCGCGCGAGTTCGATCACCGCCGTGCCGCCAAAACAATAACCGATGGCCGCGACGCGCTGCGGGTCCACGAGTTCGTTTTTCTTGAGCACGTCCAGGCCGGCGTTCACGCGGGCGCGCAAAAGCTGCCGGTCCGTCTTGTATTTCGTGGCTTCGGCGCCGGCGTCAGCGACGTTTTGCGGGCGGACGCCCTTGCCGTAGATGTCGGCGCAGAAAGCGACATAGCCGAGCGACGCGAGCTGCTGCGCACGATGCTTTTCGTAACCGGTCAGGCCCAGCCATTGATGCACGACCAATACGCCGGGCCGCCTGCCGGCGGTGGAATCGTCATAAGCCAGATAACCTTCGAGCACCGCGCCACCCTGCTTGTATTCAACCGGCCCGGTCACCAGTTTGGCCTTCACTGAAACCGCGCCGATCAGCGCCAGAAAAAGTGGAATCATGTTTTTCATAACAACCCATTCATAAACTGCAAACCGGGTGAACGCCAGCACCGTTTGATCCGAAAAACTCTCCCCGCGCCGGAGCACCTGGGCGTTTGAACCAGGCCCAATCCGTTTCGTCGAGCGGACGGATGGACGGCTGCCCGGCCTGGTTATCCGCACCGAATCCGACGCCCTGCCCGGCCCCGGCCCGCCGTCCTTGGAATTTCTCCCGCTCGAACCTGGCAAATAACCGTCTTTTTGCTTTTCCTTTTTTCATCCGGCGTCATCTTGTCCGCGTGGAACTCACCACCGCAGAAATCCGCCGCGCCGTCCGCCGCGCGCTCGCCGAAGACATCGGCGGCGGCGACGTGACCACGCTCGCCACCGTTCCGCCAAACGCGAGGTCCATCGCGCTCATGCGCGCACGCGAACCGCTCGTCGTCGCGGGAATCCAGTTTGCGGAAATGGCGTTTCGCGAGCTGTCCTCAAAAATCGAAATGAAAAAAATCGCGGGCGACGGTGCAGGCGTCAAAGCCGGCGACACGCTGCTGAAAATTTCCGGTTCGTCGCGCGCCATTCTGAGCGCTGAACGGGTGGCGTTGAATTTTGTCCAGCGGCTTTCCGGCATCGCCACGGCCACCGCGCAGTTTTCTGAAGCCGTGCGCGGCACAAAGGCAAAAATTCTCGACACGCGCAAGACCACGCCCGGCTGGCGCCGGTTTGAAAAATATGCCGTGGCCTGCGGCGGTGGGAAAAACCACCGCCTCGGATTGTTTGACATGGTGCTCATCAAGGACAACCATCTTGTCGCCTTGCAAAACGAAAAGCCGAACGCCATCGCCGCCGCCGTTTTGCGGGCGCGCAAGAAATTTCCAAAGCTGGAAGTCGAAGTTGAAGCCGACACGCTGGAACAAGCCGCCCAAGCCGCCGCTGCGGGCGCGGATGTCATCCTGCTCGACAACATGCCGTCCGCGCAGTTGCGTCGGGCCGTGAAAATCGTCCACGGCCGTGCGCAAACGGAGGCCAGCGGCGGCGTGAATCTGCATACCGTCCGCGCCATCGCATTGACCGGCGTGGATTTGATTTCCGTCGGCGCGATCACGCATTCCGCCCGTGCCGTGGACATCGGCCTGGATTTTGCATGACGACTGACGCCAAAATTCTTTCCGCGTTGCGCGCCAGCCCCGACGGCGTTTCGGGCACGCAGCTTGCGGAGCAGCTGGCCATCAGCCGGGCCGCGATCTGGTCGCGCATTGAAGAGTTGCGCAAAGCGGGCTTTGCCATCGAGGCGGGTCCGCACTTTGGCTACCGACTGGTGGATGAACCCGACGCGCTGCTCGCGGATGACTTGCTGGCGCGCCTCGGCGAAACCAAAGTGGTCGGCCGCGACATCCGCGTGTTCGAGGAAACCACTTCCACAAACGATGTGATCGAAAAGCTCGCGCGGGACGGCGTGAAGGAAGGCGCCGTGGTGTTCGCGGAATCGCAGACCAAAGGCCGCGGGCGGCTCGGCCGGAAATGGATGTCGCCGACGCACAAAGGACTTTGGTTTTCCGTGCTGCTGCGGCCCGATTTGCGGCCGCAGGAAACGACGCAGTTGACCGTCGCCTCGGCCATCGCGCTGCACCGCGCCATCAAAACGGTCACCGGCCTGTCAGCGGAGATCAAATGGCCGAATGATTTGCTCGTCGGCGGGAAAAAAGTCGTGGGCATCCTCACCGAGATGAGCGCGGAAGTGGATCGCGTCCGTCACGTCATCCTTGGCATCGGCGTGGACGTGAACCAGGACGCGAACGCGTTTCCCGCGGAACTCCGCAAGACCGCCACGTCGCTGAAAATTGAGTCTGGCCGGGAAATTTCCCGCGCGGAACTGGCCACGGAAATTATGCGGGAACTGGATCTGGATTACGCGCGGATCTGCGGCGGAAAATTTTCCCAGGTGGCGGACGAATGGGAAACCCTCTGCGCGACCATCGGCAAAAAAGTTTCGGTGCAGATGGGTTCGCGGCTGATTCGCGGCTGCGCCGAGGCGCTGGACGACGACGGGGCGCTGCTCGTCCGCACGGAACACGGCCATCTGGAACGCGTCATCGGCGGCGACGTCACTCTGGAAAAATGATCCTGCTTTTTGACATCGGCAACACGCACACGCATGTCGGCCTGGCAAACGGCCGGCGCGTGCTGCGACAGACGGACATTCCGACGCTGACGTGGTTTGGCGGCGGCGCAAGGCCGCGCGTGGAAAAATTTGTCGGCGCGATAAAAGTCGAGGGCGTGGTCTTGTGCAGCGTGGTGCCGCGCGCGACGCCGCGCGTGCGCCAGGCTGTCCGCGCCATCTGGAAACAGGAGGTGCTGGAACTCACGCCGGAAACCTTGCGCGGGGTGGGCATTGACTATGCGCGTCCAGATTCCATTGGCCAGGACCGTCTGGCCAACGCCGTGGCGGCCCGGCGGCGTTTCGGCGCGCCGGTGGTGGTGGTGGATTTCGGCACGGCGGTCACGTTCGACGTGGTGGACCGCGCCGGCAATTACATCGGCGGCATCATCGCGCCGGGGCTGGCGGCGATGACGGATTATTTGCATGAAAAAACCGCGCAACTGCCGAAGATAAAAATCCGCGAGATCCAATCCGTCGTCGGCAAAAGCACGGAGGCGGCGATGCTGGTCGGCGCGGTGCATGGCTACCGCGGCCTCGTGCGCGAATTGATCAGCGAATTGAAGCGCGAACTGGGCGCGAAAAACCTGCCGGTGGTCGCCACGGGCGGCTACGCCAAATTGATCGCCGCAAAACTGCCGGAAATTTCCGCCGTCGCGCCGGACTTGACGCTGGAAGGGCTGCGGCTGGTCTGGCTGGCAACCTGACGCAGGCACGCTTGCACGCGGGCGGGCGGGCTGATTTTTTGGCGGCAGTTTGCCGCCGGTGTGCTTACAATCGCCGCGCATGAAACGCCTCGGACCGCCCGACTCGCATCACCTCGACGCCGCCGTCGGGTGGCTGGGCTTGGGATGCGCGGACGATGCGCGCGACGAGCTGAGTCAGATTTCGGCGGAAAACCAAAATCATCCCGACGTGCTAGAAGCGCGCTGGATGCGGTGCGTGCAGGATCAGCATTGGCAAGCCGCGATTGAGATTGCCGAACTCGAATTGAAATCCGCCCCCGGCAATGCCGGCGGCTGGCTGCATCGCGCCTATGCCCTGCGACGGGTGAATGGCGGCGGCCTGCCAAAGGCCTGGGACGCGTTGCTGCCGGCGGCGAAGAAATTTCCCGAAGAACCAGTTGTCGCCTACAACCTGTCGTGTTACGCCTGCCAGTTGCAGCAGCTCGACATCGCGCGCGAATGGTTGCAACGCGCGGTCAAGGCCGGCGACAAAGAGGCCATCAAAAAGATGGCCCTGGCCGACGACGACCTGCGCCCGCTTTGGACTGAAATCAAGAAACTGTGAAACGACATGACCCGGAACAAAATTAAATCTCCTCACTCCGTCCTGCCCGCCGGCGCACGGCCTGGCCGGAAACGGCGCTCGCGAAGCGACGCTTCGGACCCGGTCGCGGATTGTGCGGACGTCCTGAACGTGTCCAATCTCCACGTTGAACGCAACGGCACGGTGATTCTGGACAACCTTTCCTGGCGCGTGCGGCGCGGGGAACATTGGGTCATTCTCGGTGCAAACGGTTCGGGGAAAACTTCCTTGTTGAGCGCGCTCACCGGTTATCTGATGCCCACGGCCGGGGAAATTTCTTTGCTGGGCGAGACTTACGGGCAGTTTGACTGGCGCGAACTGCGCAAGAAAATTGGTCTGGTCAGCTCGTCCGTGCGGCAGATGATGGCGGACGACGAACCGGCGCTGGCAACCGTCGCGAGCGGCAAATACGCGATGATTGATTTCTGGGGACGCCTGACGCGCCGCGAAAAGGCCCAGGCCCGGGAGCGGTTGCGACAGGTCGAGTGCGGCCACCTGGCCGAACGTCCGTGGCGCGTGCTGTCACAAGGCGAACGGCAGCGGGTGCTGATTGGCCGGGCGCTCATGGCCAAGCCGCGCGTGCTGATTCTCGACGAGCCGTGCGCCGGGCTGGATCCCGCCGCGCGCGAACATTTCCTGCAATTCCTCCAGCGGCTCGGCGTGAAAAAGCAATCACCAACGCTGATTTTGGTGACACATCACGTCGAGGAGATCATGCCGGTGTTTTCGCATCTGCTGGTGCTGCAAAGTGGTCGCGTGCTGGCCGCCGGCACCAAGGCGGACGGGTTGAACTCCAAGAATCTTGCCACCGCGTTCGGCGCGCAGATTCAATTGCAGCAGACCGGCGGCCGTTTTGCGCTGAGGGTAAGGCTCAAATCGCGCGCGATGATGTGAGGTTGTTGGCGTCGGCCACAACTGCAGCCGGTTCTTTCAAGCAGGCGCACAGCAAATTCCGTTCATCTACCAACTCGAATGGATGGCCGCTAAAAAACAGGTCTTGACCCAGGAATTTCGGATTTCAATTCCAGACCTTAACCCTGGCTGTGATACAGCGCCACGAGCGCCGCACCGATGGCCTGCGACAGGTCGCCCAGAACGGCGGGGACAATTTTGAGGGTGTCGCGCTGTTGTGGCCAGAGATAAGGCCGGGCCGACTCGCGGATGAGGCGCAGGTAACGCTCGCGGAATTCCGGCGTGGTCGCTTCGTGATCCATCAGCCCGCCGCCGATGACAAAGATGCCAGGATCAAGCGCCATCGCCAGATTCGCGACGTGCAGGCCCATCACCCGCGCCTGAAAATCGAATATTTCCACGGCGAGCGGATCGCCTTTCTGCGCGCGGCCGCGAAGTGAAAGCACTTTCTCTTTGATTGGCGCATTGGACCTGGCGAATTCGTGGTCGGGATATTTTAATAATTTTTCCGCCAGCAGATATGGCAGCCCGGAAATGGTCGTGTAAGCTTCCACACAGCCCCAGTTGCGACCGCAGCCGCAGGGAAACGGTTTGCCGGTGACGCCAAGCAGGTGCAACGGCGCGGGCATGTGGCCGGCTTCCATTCCCGCGAGCGTGTCGCCGTCCAGCGAAAGTCCATCCGCGCCGATGAACGCCGCGCCGAGGCCGGAGCCGGGCATGAGCATGGCGACAGAGGCGCGCGTCTTGCCGCGCGCAATCTGCGCCTCGGCCACGCCGCCGTAATTGCCGTCGTTGCCCACAACGAGCGGCACCGCATGGCCAAGCTGCTGCGCCAGCGCCGCGCTGTAATCCGCATGCACGTCCCAGCCGCAGAAACTGGCCGGCAGGTTCGGCGATTTGCCGAAGACGCCGTAGCGTTCGTAAGGTCCGGGAATCGCCAGGCCGACGCCGTGAACCTGCGACCATTGCAATTTATTTTGCGCGAGAAATTCGCCGATGCCAGCGATCCAGCCGCTGATGACGGCCTCGCGGCCATTTTCAGAATTGGTCGGGAGTTGCAGCAATTTGGTGGAAACCGCCTCGCCGTTTTCCCGGACGGCGGAAAACTTGGTGGTGGTCGCGCCGCTGTCCGTGCCGATGAAAATGTTTTGGCTCATGATTGAACCCGTTAAATTGCGGACAACCATTTCAAAGGCAAGAATTATTCGCGTTTCCTTGCTCAAGTCGTTTAAGCTTTGCAGCCCGTGACGCAACCCGAAACATTTTCCGCGCTGCTCCGAGCGCCCGCTCCGGTGCTGGCGCTCGCGCCGATGCAGGACGTGACGACCCTGCAATTCATGCGCGTCCTTGCGCGCTACGGCGGGCCGGATGTTTATTGGACGGAATATTTCCGCGTCCACGGCGAGTCGCACCCGGAAAAATGGATTCTCGATTCCATCACCAAGAATCCGACGGGCCGGCCCGTCGTCGCGCAGTTGATCGGCAACGACATTCCCGCGCTCGTCCGCACGGCCAAGCTGCTCCAGAAACTTCCTGTCGCCGCGATTGACCTGAACCTCGGCTGTCCCGCGCCGATTGTGTATCGCAAATGCGCCGGCGGCGGGCTGCTGCGCGCGCCGGAAAAAATTGACGCCATCCTCGGCGCGCTGCGCGACGCGGTGACGATTCCGTTCACGGTGAAAACGCGCCTCGGCTTCGATTCGCCCGCCGAGTTCGAGGGACTGCTGCCGGTTTTTGCCAGACATCCGATTGATCTGCTCACCGTCCACGCGCGCACCGTGGCGCAGATGTATCGGCCCGGCGTGCGCTATGACTTGATTGCGCGCGCGGCCGGGGAATTGCGCTGCCCGGTGATATTGAATGGCAATGTTTTCAGCGCGGTGCAGGCGCAACAATTGTTGACGCAAACCGGCGCGCGCGGTTTGATGATCGGGCGCGGCGCGATCCGCAATCCCTGGCTGTTCGATCAAATCCGGCAACAGCTTCACGATGAAAAAATTAAATTGCCGACGGGCCGCGACGTGCTGGCTTACCTCCGCGAACTGTGGAACAGCGAAATCACGCCCGGCGGGCACGAAGCGGCGCAGGTGCAGCGGATGAAGAAATTCATGAACTTCATCGGCGAAGGCGTCGGCGAAACATTTCTGCACGACATTCGTCGCGTGGAGACGACGGCCGATTTCTGGCGCGTGTGTGAAAAGTTTCTCGGCCACGACGAACCGCTGGCGCTGGAACCGGTGCCGGCTGCAAACAAGGATGACCTGCCGTGAAAACTCCCGTTTTGATTTGGCGAAGGAGGCGAACGTTTTTCATCACCGGCACGGACACGGGCGTGGGCAAGACGGTTTTGACCGCGCTGCTCGCGCAGTTTTTACGCGGACGCGGCGGGCGCGTCGCCGCGCTCAAGCCGGTTTGCTCCGGCGGCCGCGAAGACGCCATTGCGCTCCGCCACGCGCTGGGACACACGCTCCCGCTGGACGAAATCAATCCGTGGCATTTCCGCGCGGCCATCGCGCCGGGGCTCGCTGCGCGGCTTGAAAAGCAGCCGGTGAAACGTGCGTCCGTCCTCGTGCGGCTTCGCGCCATGCAGAAAAAATTCGACGTGACGCTGGTGGAAGGCGCGGGCGGGCTTTTGAGCCCGCTGGGCGAAAATTTTGACGCGCGTGATTTGATGACCGCCCTGCGGGCGTTGCCCATCATCGTTGCGCCCAACAAACTGGGCGCGGTGAACCACGTCCGGCTGACGCTGGAAGCGCTGCCGAAACCTCTTCGGGCCAAGGCCAGGGTGGTTTTGATGTGCCCGCCGGAACCGGATCCGGCCACCGCGTCAAATGCAAAATTGTTGCAGGCCTTTTTGCCGTGTGGAAAATTGTTCAAGCTGCCTTGGTTCGGAAGAAATTTTTCCGCCGCCGAAATTCTGAAAAAACCGCAGGCAAAACGGACGCTGACCGGGCTGTTGCGGATTTGAGTCTCACCGGCGAAGAGTCGTCGCGGGCGAGCGCAGCCGGGCGGCTCGCGGTGGATGATTGCTGCTCAGGGCCAGAAACTGGACCGTCATTTCAACAGCAAAAAAACCTGCGGCGCCAGCGGGATTGCTATTGCCGACGGTTTGTCGGTTGGCATAGATTGGACAGTGTCAAACGAACATGGCTTAAGCGGCGTGAGTCGTGATGATTTGCCAGCAAAATGAACAATATCAACAACACATCGGTGCTCTTCCGGTCGCTGATCGTTTATGCGGTCTGCGTGCCGCTGGCCATCTTTGTGGGCTACACGCTCACCAACCCGCTGGATTACCAGTCCGTCGGGTTTATTGGCGTGCTGATGGCCTTTCTGGTTTTTCCACTGTTGATGAAATGGCATTATCCCCTGTTGATCTTCAGTTGGGCCTGTCCCGTTACGCTGTTTTTTTTGCCAGGCCACCCCAACCTCTTTCTCCTGATGGTGCTGGCAAGTTTAAGCATTTCGGTGGTGGAACGGATCTTGAACAAGGAACAACCTTTTGTGTCCGCCGGAGGCGTCAGATGGCCCTTGATTGCCCTGCTGGCCGTGGTTCTCATTACAGCGGAACTGACCGGTGGCTTTGGTTTTCGATCCATGGGTTCCACAGTCTATGGAGGCAAGAAATACGCGATGCTGATCATCGGCATCTTGAGCTTTTTTGCCATCAGCGCCCGGCCCATTCCCAAGCAGCACGCCAACCTGTATATCACGCTCTATTTTGCCGGCTCCTTTTTCAACTTCATTTCGGATTTGTATCCCGTTGTCCCGGACCCTTTGCATTTCATCTACCTGTTTTTCCCGATGTCTGATCGCGAGATGGACCCATTCGGCAATATTCACCTGGAGTTTGGGGTGACCCGGCTGCTTGGGATCGCCGGCACGGCAGGCGCGGTGTTTTACTGGATGCTGGCCCGGCATGGCATCCGCGACCTCTTTCTTTCCGGCAAACCCTGGCGGCCGCTGGTGCTCGGCCTGGCCTTCATATTTATTTTCTTGGGTGGATTTCGCTCATCAATCATCGAGGCGCTGATAGTTTTCGGGCTGATCTTCTATTTGGAAAAACTGCACCGCACCGGCATGATGCTGGTGGTGGTCATGGCGGGCATCATGGGGGGTGCGCTCTTGGTGCCGCTGGCGTCGCACCTGCCTTATACCTTTCAACGGTCGCTGGCCTGGCTGCCCCTCGAAATAGACCAGGACGCCCGGATGGATGCCGAAGGCTCCACGCAATGGCGGCTGGATATTTGGGAAGCCTTGTTGCCGGAGGTTCCGAAATATTTAATGCTGGGCAAAGGATATGCCTTTTCGGCAGAAACGTTTGAAGAGTCAATGGGACGTGGTGCCACCTTTCAGAAGATCATTGACCCCTCGGAGAATCCCCTGGCCCTTTCCAGCGATTTCCACAGCGGACCGTTTTCCGTGGTGATCACCTTTGGCATCTGGGGGGTGCTGGCCTGGCTCTGGTATTGGGCGGCGGGATTCTGGGTGGTCTGGCGCAATTACCATTACGGCGATCCGGCCATTCGCCACATAAACCTGTTCCTGTTCGCCATGTTTGTGTCCAGGGTTTTTGGGTTTCTCTTTATTTTCGGCGGCATCGTGGAAGATGTGGCCAACTTTGCCGGCATCATTGGTTTGAGCCTTGCCATGAATCATGGCGTGATGCGGCCGCAGTCGCAGCCCCAGACCGGTTCCGTCGCCACCACCAACCCGCGTTTCGCCATCCCGTCCCGGCCAGCCTTCCAGCGTTAGCCGAGGAAATGGAACCGAGGGATTCTGTGTGAAGCCCAAACTGCTCATCCTTGAACTTTGGGGTCTGGGCGACCTGGTGATCGCCACCCCGTTCATCCGGGCGGCGGCGGAAAAATTTGCGGTGACGCTGCTGGCCAAACCATTCGCTCAGGAAATGCGTCCGCGCCTCTGGCCGACGGTGGAAGTGGTGCCGTTCACCGCCCCGTGGACGGCGTTTGCGTTCCGTTCCAAATACAGCCTCTGGCGCTGGCCGTGGCTGGAAATGCTGCGCCTGCGCCGCGAACTGCGGGCGGAAAAATTTGACTGCGCCGTTTCCGCCCGGTGGGATCCGCGCGACCATTTCCTCCTGAAAACCGTCGGCGCCCGCGAACGGCTCGGTTTTTCGCGGCTGAAAAGCCAGGGCCTTCTCACGCAGCCGCTCATGCGGCCCGACCCGCTCGCGCACCGCAGCGAATACTGGCGCACCGCCGGCCACGCGCTGGGCCTGCAGTTGCCGGCCCGCGAAAAAATTGTTCCGCCGGCCCGTGAACCATCGGCCAGTGCGTTGATCCACAGCGGGGCACGCCTGCCGGCCCGCGTCTGGCCGCTGGAAAATTTCCAGGGTCTCGCCGCCCGGCTGCGCGGGAAAAACCTCGCCGTGCAAGTGGCCTGCGACCCCAACCAGCTCGGCTGGTGGCGGCAGCATGGCGAAAATGCCGCCTGCCCGCGCAACGTGGGCGAACTGTGGGCGTTGATTGACCGCGCCGGAATTTTCATCGGCAACTGCTCCGGCCCCGGCCACCTCGCGGCCATCTGCGGCGTCCCGACCTTCACCATCTATGGTCCGTCGTTGCACGAATGGTGGGTGCCGATGCATCCGGGGGCGGAAATTTTCGAAGGCCGCGCCTGTCCTTACAAGCCGTGCGCAGACTATTGCCGCTACGCCACGCCGTTCTGTTTGGAGCAGGTGCCGGTGGACGAGGTCTGGCCGCGCGTGGAAAGATTCATTGCGGCCCGGCTCACGCCGCTTCAAAATTCAAAATAAAACATGCTGAACGCGGTCCGCATCTGGATTCTGCTTTCCACCTGGCTCGTCAGCGCGGGCTGGATTCTGTCGGCGCTGCACCAGTTGAACCGGGTAGGTTATGGCGTGGCGTTTGCCCTCACGGGAACCGTGGCGATTTGTTGGTGGGGAAAAAACAAATGGCCGGCCCTGCAAATGCCGCCGGCGGCATGGCATAAATTCCGCCGCCGTTTCAAACGTCCCGCGCCCCTGCTGTTTTTGGTGCTGGTCTTAATGTCCCTTGTTTCGGGCATTCTTTACGCGCCCTACAATCCAGATACAAATTCCTACCGGTTTCCGCGCATGTTGCATTGGCTGGGACAGGGGCAATGGCACTGGATTCACACTGCGGATATGCGGATGAACGTGGCCGGCTGCGGATATGAATGGCTCCTTGCACCGGTCCTGCTTTTTACCCGCACGGACCGGTTTTTGTTTCTGATCAACTGGGTGTCTTATCTCATGTTGCCGGGATTGATGTTTTGTTTTTTCAAGCTTATAGGGTTGCGGCTCCGGGTGGCCTGGTGGTGGACTTGGCTGTTGGCTTCCGGGTGGTGCTACGTTCTGCAATCGGCTTCGGTGGTGAACGACGCGCTGCCGGTTATTTATGCGCTGGCCGCCGTGGTGCTCGCCATGAGGATCCGTCGAACAGGAAGAACAATGGACTTTTGGTTTTCGCTGCTGGCGGCCGCCTTGCTGACCGGCGTCAAACAAACCGGCATTCCACTCGCCGGGCTCTGGCTGCTGGCCGTCTGGCCGCACCGGCGCATCGCGTGGGCCAACCCGAAAACCTTTTTTGTGATCGCCTCTTTAGGCCTGTTGGTGTCAGGCGTTCCGACAATTGTTTTCAACTGCATGCATACCGGCAGCTGGTCCGGGGTCTCGGCTTTGCAGGCTGAGGATCCGGGGTGGCGCCTTCAATTGAATTCTCCATTCTGGGGAATTGTCGGGAATTCCTTCTGCCTTCTGGTGCAAAACCTGCTGCCGCCGTTTTTTCCGTGGCGCGGCGCCTGGAATCATGCCATGGATGATTTTGTGGCGACTCCGTTCGGCACCCATTTCAACTCCTTCGAGTTTTTCGGCCATGTGAGTCCCGGCATTTCAGAATCATCCGCCGGCATCGGACTGGCAATTGTATTTATGACCTTGATTTCGATTGGCGCGGCCCGAACATTTACCGCCGCACGCCAAATAAAATGTTCGCCGCTTCAACTTGGTTTGCGGGTGTGCCCATGGTTTTTGCTGGTCCTCTTCATGGCCAAAGTTGGATTCGCCCAAAATGCGCGGCATCTGGCCACCTATTACATTTTCTTTTTCCCGTTGCTGCTCGCACATGCCGGCCACGAAAAACTGGTGAGACAGCAGTGGTGGCAAATAATCACCCTGCTGTGCATCTCGTTTTCCGCCGGGTTGCTGGTCGTAAACACAGCCCGTCCGCTGTTTCCGGCGGTGGCGGTCATGCGACAATTAGCCGCCGGGCATCCGCATTCCAAAATCATCGCCGCTTTGCATGACGCTTACATGGCTCCCAACTCGCTTCGGAACGCCGAGCGGCAAATCGAGGAAAAAGTCCCTCCCAGCGAGCCGCTGGTGGGTTATGCGGGGCTTTGGAACACACAATTAGAGCCGGCCTTGTGGCGGCCTTTGGGAGCAAGACGGGTCGAAGATGTCTTGAACACAGATTCGCCGGAACAACTGCTCCAGCAAGGCATTCATTATGTGGTAATTGAGAATTATCCGAGCTTGGATTGCCAGAACATCAGTGAATGGATGGCGCGGTATCACGCCAGTTTAACCGCTGAATTCATGTATCAAGATAAGGGCCGCGACAGTTCCCAATCCCATGTTTACATGATGCGGTTGGATGGCAAGCCATCCTCCCAAGGTGTCACAGCCGGTTCCACCACACCGCCGTAGGCTTGGGCACGGCAATGGTCACGCGCCGCTCCGGACTTTGCCGGGTGTAGATCGCATAGCTCGTCGCCGCGAGTCGGAAATGCCCCGCACGCAGCCGGCGCAGCCGATGGCTTAAAATCCACAGCGGCCGGAGCAGCCGCAGCCAGGCCGGAACCATCCTGCGGGTCTCCATTTTTTCGCGGATGGCGTTTGGCTTGAGATTCATGTTGGCGCCGGTGTCCGCAAAAACCGAGGTGAACGTGTCGCACACGGCCATCGGCACTTTTTGCTTCATCAGCGCGAGCATCCAGTGGAAATCGCCGAGGTCGCGCCATTTTGTGTCAAAGACAATGCCGCGGTCATGAATCACCTTCCGCCGGATGAAAATGCCGCTGGTCAGCAGCGGGAAACGAAACCAGACGTGCTGCGGACTCGGCACCAGCGAATGCCGGTGGCAGATATAATTGCCCTCGCCGTCCGTCACGATGCTGCCGGCCAGCACCACTTCAACCAAAGGATGTTCCGCAAAAAACTTCTGCACCGACGCCAGTGCGCCGGGCAGATATTGTTCGTCGCAGTTCAGATACGCGAGAATGTCGCCGGCCGCGCGCCGGTAGCCGCGGTTCACCGCGTCATACATGCCGCCGTCTTTTTCGATGAACGCCTTCACACGCGGATCATGCGGCAGCCAGTCCCGCGTGCCGTCGTCCGAACATGAATCCTGCACGATGTGCTCCAGTTCCACGCCCGCCTGATCGGCCACGGACGCGATGCACAGCTTGAGCCACGCGGAATTGCGGTAGCTGGGCGTGATGATGGAAAACTTCATTTCAGTTCGGCAAAATTGTTTTGGTGTTCCGGTTGATTATACGATTAGAACGACGTCAGACTGTTCAAACAAATTTGTGCTGTCAAACCTTCGTCCGAAACTTTTGGGCAACCGGAATCCGCCGGCCCATGCCGAAGGCGCGCGGCGAAACCTTCAAGCCCGGCGCGGCCTGCCGGCGTTTGTATTCGCTGAAATTGATTTTGTTCACCACGTCGTTGACCACCGTCGCGTCGAAGCCGCGCGCGACAATCTCCGCCTTGCCCAGATTTTTCACGACATACAAATCCAGAATCGAGTCCAAGATTTCATACGGCGGCAGTGAATCCTGGTCCGTCTGGTTCGGCCGCAGCTCCGCGCTTGGCGGCTTGGTGATGGAACTGGCCGGGATGATTTCGCGTTCGCGGTTGACCCAGCGTGAAATTTTGTAAACGTCCGTTTTCAAAACATCCGCGATGGGGCCGAGCGCGCCGTTCATGTCGCCATAAAGCGTGCAATAGCCCACCGCCATTTCCGACTTGTTGCCCGTCGTCAAAACCAGCGCGCCAAACTTGTTCGACAGCGCCATCAGCGTCACGCCGCGCAGCCGCGACTGGATGTTTTCCTCCGCTTCATTCGGCCTGGTGCCGGCAAAGACTTTTTTCAACTGCGCCTCGACGGATTTGAAGACCGGCTCAATCGGCAGAACCTCGTGGCGGATTCCAAGATTGCGCGCCAGTTTTTCCGCGTCCATCAAACTGCCTTCGCTTGAATAACGCGCGGGCATCGAGACGCCAAAAACATTTTCCGCGCCAAGCGCATCGGCGGCAATCGCCGCGACCAGCGCCGAATCAATGCCGCCGGACAGGCCGACGAGGACTGATTTGAAACCGCATTTGCGGACGTAGTCGCGCACGCCCAGCGACAGCGCGGAAAATAAAAGCTGCTCGCGCGGCGGAAATTCGTTTCTGCTTTCCGCTTTCCGCTTTCCGCTTTCCTTCAAATCCACAACTAGGATTTCCTCGGCGAAACCGGCACCGAGCGCCAGCAGTTCGCCGCTGGAATTCAACCCGACGCTGTGGCCGTCAAAGATCAATTCGTCGTTTGCGCCGACGGCGTTGACCTGGACCAGCGGAACTTTTTCGTCGTGCGCCACGCGCCGGAGCATTTCCAGCCGCGTCTTTTCCTTGCCGTCGTGCCACGGCGACGCGGAAATGTTCAGGATGATTTCCGCGCCCTGCGCAATGAGTTCGCGCACCGGGTCATGGCGATACAACCGCTCCGGCCAGAAATCCTCGTCGTTCCAAATGTCCTCGCAAATGGTGATGCCGAGCTGGCGGCCGTGAAAATCAAACGGCGCGACCGTCCTGGCCGGTTCAAAATAGCGGTCCTCGTCAAAAACGTCATAAGTTGGCAGCAGGCTTTTGGTCGTGCGCCAGATGATTTTCCCGTTTTGCAAAACGGCGGCGGAGTTGCGCAGCGCGCGGCCGGGCCGCTCGGAATTCCGGTCCACAAATCCCACGCAGAGCGGAACCGCGCCGGTCTGGCCGGCGGTTTCCGCGAGCGCCGTGAGGTTGGCTTCCACGAAATCCTCGCGCTGGAGCAGGTCGCGCGGCGGGTAGCCGCACAGGAAAAGCTCCGGCGCGAGGACAAATTCCGCGCCGAGCGAAACGGCCCGGCCGTAGGCGGCAAGAAGTTTTTCGCGGTTGGCCGCGAAGTCGCCGACGGTTGAATTAAGCTGGAGCAGGCCGATTTTCAATCGGGGAAAGGTTAAAGATTAAATCGGATTTCTGAAACCATGAAATTTGAACCACCGAGACACCAAGGCCACCAAGTTTTTACAAGGAAAGCAAGCAGGCAGGGGAATTCGATTCCTGCTTTCTTCATTAATTTTTTTCTTGGCGTTCCTGGTGTCTTGGTGGTTGATTATTTGCCGCCTTCGTTTTCCACGCTGTGGATGGCGGCGGCGAGGGCGGTGAGATGCGCTTGGAGCGTGAAGCGGGTGATGAAATTTTTGCGCATAAGTTCGCCGGAGCGTTCCGACATCAGCCGGATCAGCGCATCGGCGATCTGCGGCGGCGACTGCGGCTCCACGAGGCCGGGATAACCGGGCGGCATGATTTCCGGGATGGAACGCCAGCGGGTGGTAACAATGGGCAGGCCGAAGGCCATGGCTTCCACCACCACCAGGCCGAAACTTTCCGCATGGTAATAGGTCGGAAAACAAAAACAGTCGCTTCCGGCAAATGCCCGCGCCTTGGCCGGGCCGTTGACAAATCCCAAATAGTTGACACGAATGGGTCCGGCGCTGCCGGCTGTGACCTGCACCACGCGCTGTGCGAAGTCGGCCTGTTCCTGCTGGTTGACAAATTCCCCGGCAACGGTTAATTCCAAGTGCAGCGGGGAATTCATCTGTTGCAGCCGCGCATTGGCCAGCACGACGCCTTCCAGCGTGTCGAACAAGCCTTTCTGCCGCATGCAATGCGCTAGAAAAAGAACTTTCAAGACCTGCGGATCGCCGCCGGCCGCCTGAATTTCCGACGGGGTCAGCGGTTCGCCGGCGAGCAGCTTGCGCCGAGCCTCGAACCGCGCGACGTGCCGGGGCTGGACGGCTTGCGCGAAGTCCGGACAGAGATCGGCAATGCCGTTGTTCACCACGCGGACGTGATGCGACAGCAGTTTTTCCCCGTCGGCGACGTTGTGACGGGAGAGCACGATGCTCAAGTCCACCGGCTTAAACAGGCGGTAGGTGATGGCGCGGGCGTGAATCTGCACGGAGGTCTCCAGCCACTTGGCCATGCCGGCGGCATGCCAGTGCAGAATGACGTTTTTGAAAAATGGGCGGCAGAGCAGCATCACCAGCCAGTCGCGGTAGAGCGCGACGCGCTTGCCGGGCGCGGGGACGTAATAAAAGTTTTTCACGCCGTAACGGAACCGCAGCCAGATCGCCTGCAGACAAAACCAGAAGATGAGAATGATTTTTGCGCCCTGAAATTCGCCGACATCCTCCAGGCTGCGGGAAAACCGGGCGTTGACGTGGTAACATTCGATGCCGTGCGCCGACGGCGGATGCCCGTTGCGCCGGCGCGCGTCGCCGCCGAAACCGGCGAGCATGAGCTGCACCATGTAGCTCTGGCCGTGGTGCGGCGGCGGCGTGTGGGCAAAGACAAGCAATTTCATTTCGGATTTACAATTTACGATATAGGATTGGCGCGCCGCATGAATTTCGGAATCGTAAATTGTAAATCTTAAATCGTAAATGACGAAGCGCGTCAATGTCCTCGGCGTCGGCATCAGCGTCCTCAATCTGCGGACGGCGCGGGCGGCCATCGCCGACGCCGTGGCGGCGCGGCGCAAAGGCTACATCTGCGTCACCGGCGTCCACGGCGTGATGGAGGCGCAGGATGACGCGGCGTTCAAAAACATTCTCAACGGCGCATTTCTTTGCACACCGGACGGCATGCCGATGGTCTGGGCCGGCAAGCTGAATGGCCACCGCGACATGCGCCGCGTTTATGGCCCGGACCTGATGCTGGACGTCTGCGCATGGAGCGAGACCAGCGGCTGCAAACATTTTTTCTACGGCGGCGCGGACGGCGTGGCGGAACTGCTGGCGCAAAAATTGAGAATTAAATTCCCGAAACTGAAAATTGTCGGGACGTTCACGCCACCCTTCCGCGCGCTGAATGCCGGTGAGGAAGAGAGATTGCGCGGACAAATCAGCACTTTGAAGCCGGACATTTTGTGGGTCGGCTTGAGCACGCCGAAGCAGGAAAAGTTCATGGCGGAATTTCTGCCGAAGCTGGACGCGACGCTGATGATCGGCGTCGGCGCGGCGTTTGATTTCCACAGCGGCCGGATGAGGCAGGCGCCGCGCTGGATGCAGCGCAGCGGGCTGGAATGGTTTTACCGTTTGTGCCGCGAACCGCGCCGGCTGGCGAAACGCTATTTCCGCAACAATCCGCTGTTCGTCCTGAAGTTTTCCTGCCAGCTGGCCGGCTGGAAAAGATATCCGTCACCTTGATTTCACGCGAATTTGTTTGAGCAAAACGCGCGTTTTTCGTATCTGATAACTTGTTGCAACATCCGATTCAGAAACAACATGAATAAAAAGCAGTTGCCCTATGGACTTCAGCCGCACGAAATCGGCTTCCTGACTTTGCTGGGCGCCGCCTTTTATTTTTCCGGGCCGGCGTTCTGGCACAAACCCTGGCCGCTGTTCATTTTCTGCGCGGCGCTGCTTGCGGCGGTCCCGGTGCTGATTTTTCGCTGCCGGGAGGAATGGCGGCAACTGCCGAACCGGGGATTTTTCTTCGCGCTGGCGGCCGCCTGGGTGGCGTTGTTTGTCTTTCTGGGCAACACCACTTTCAATTATCTGGACTCGCCTTCGCTGCTGGCCTGGATGTTCAACATCTACACTTCGCCGCTGGTGGATGAAGGGCACGGGCTGCTGATCCCGTTCGTCGTGCTGGCGCTGTTCTGGTGGAAACGCAAGGAACTGCTTGCACAACCGCCCGGCCTGTGGCGGCCGGCCACGGGCCTGATCGGATTCGCGCTGCTGCTTCATCTGGTCGGTTATCTGGCCCAGCAGCAGCGCCTGTCAGTCATCGCCTTTTTTCTGGGGCTGTATGGTTTGACCGGGCTGGCGTGGGGCCGGCACTGGTTGAAGGCGAGTTCCTTTCCGTTTTTCCTTTTGGCATTTTGCATTCCCGTCGGGGAATTCGCCGCGCCGCTGACCCTGCCGCTGCGGCTGCTGGTGTCGCGGATCGTGGAAATCGTGGCCCATCTCGGCCTCGCGCCGGATTTGATCCGCGAAGGCACGCAGCTTTTCGACTCGCAACACACTTTCGGTTATGAGGTCGCGGCCGCGTGCAGCGGCATCCGCAGCCTGGTGGCGCTGCTGGCGCTGACGACGATCTACGGTTTTATGAATTTCAAGTCGCCCTGGAAACGCGCGGTGATGATGCTGGTGGCCGCGCCGCTGGCCGTGCTGGGCAACGTGGTGCGGCTGTGCTTCACCATCATGGTGGCCGAAAGTTTCGGGCAGAACGCCGGCAAGGCGGTGGAAACCAACTTCGGCTTCATCACGTTCGCCGTGGCCGTCGGCTGCGCGTTTCTGGTGGCGCGCTGGCTGGAAAAAATCGCGGTGGAACCCGCCTTGGAAAACAAGCCCGCCACCCCATGAACCGCCGACAAATTATTCCTTTCCTCACGGTGCTGGTGCTCATCGGTGCGACGGCGGGCGTGCTGGCCCACGCCAAATCGAGCCAGAAACTGGGCGCGCCGGGCGTGAAGACCGGCCCGCTGGCCGGCAGCCAGAATCTCGCCGTGCTGCTGCCCGCGGAACTGCCGGGCTACCAATCTGAAGCACGGCCCCAGCCGGACATCGTGGTGAACATGCTGCCGCAGGACACCAGTTACGGCCAGCGCATTTACACGGCGGACGATGGTTTTCAGACTTTGGCCAACGTGGTGTTGATGGGCAGTTCGCGCGGCAGCATCCACAAGCCGCAGATTTGCCTGACGGCCCAAGGCTGGACAATCAACGATGCGGCTTCGCATGTGGACCGGGTGCATCTGGAAAAACCCTTTGCATATGATCTGCCGGTGATGCGTCTGATCACCTCCCGGCCGGTGGACGTGAACGGCCAGAAAACCACCGAGCAAGGTGTGTTCGTGTATTGGTTTGTGGACGCCGACCGCTACACGCCGTCGCACGCGCAACGGATGATGTGGATGGCGCACGACGTGTTGTTCAAGAGCGAACTGGACCGCTGGGCCTACATCACCTTTTTTTCCGTGTGCGCGCCGGGCCAGGAGGACGCGACGTTTGCGCAAATGAAAAAGCTGATTGCCACGTCGGTGCCGGAATTCCAACTGGTGCCCCGGCCCGCCAAATAAATTGAATTCTGCCGCCCATTGTCTATGCTGAACCGCCATTCGTAGTCACTGAATTTCATGCTGCAACGCGACCGCCAGATCCGCACCCAGATGCATCAGATTACAGATGCTTGCCTTTTCGCCGCGAGCTTCTGGCTGGCCCTGACCGTGCGCAGCAGCCAGACATTTTCAAGCTGGTTGGGCATGAACCCCATCCCCGCCGGCTGGGCGGACCAGTTTGTGTGGCTTTATTTTGTGCTCGGCTTTGCCGCCCCGCTGGTGCTTGAATCGCAGGGATTTTACAACCGGCCGGCGGTGAACATACGGCGGGCGCTGTTCTGGCCGCTGCTGCGCGGCTCATTGATCGTCACCGTCGGCATGGTGCTGCTGCTGTTTTATTTCAAGGCTCCCACGCTGCGCGGCGTCTCCTTCATCTTCATTGTCTTCAGTTGCGCGCTGGTGTGGTTGAAGGAGGAACTGCTGCTCGCGGTGCTGCACAGCCGCCTGGCCAAGGCCCAATACAAACGCCGCATCATCCTGGCGGGAAGCAAGGCCGAAACCGCGCGGCTCCGGCACCTGCTCAACACGCAGGGCGGCGACGAGATGCAAATCGTCGGGGAATTCAACCTCGCCGAATCGCCGCCGCAGGTGCTGATCGAGCTGCTCCATGAATATTCCGCGAGCGGCGTGCTGGTCAGCGCCAAGCACGCGCACTTTGACCGCGTCGAAAACGTCATCAAGCTGTGCGAAGTCGAGGGCGTCGAGGCCTGGCTCGTCGCGGATTTTTTTGCGACGAAGATCGCCCACGCCAGCTTCGACGAGATGTTCGGGCGGCCGCTCATCGTGTTCCGGTCCACGCCGGAAACCTCGTGGCAGATGCTGGCCAAGCTGCTGCTGGATTTTTTTGGCGCGCTCCTGCTGCTCCTGATTTTCGCCCTGCCCATGCTGGCCGTCGCCCTGCTGATCAAGCTGACTTCCGCCGGACCGGCGCTGTTCCGGCAGCAGCGCTCCGGCCTCAACGGCGCGCCTTTTTCCATCTACAAATTCCGCACCATGACGTCCAATGCCGAGCAGTTGAAGCACGAGCTGGCCGCAATGAACGAAATGTCCGGCCCGGTCTTCAAAGTCACCAACGACCCGCGCATCACGCCGCTCGGCAAAATCCTCCGCAAGTTCAGCCTCGATGAACTGCCGCAGTTGTTCAACGTCCTGCGCGGCGAAATGAGCCTCGTCGGCCCGCGCCCGCTGCCGGTGGACGAGGTCAAGCGCTTCCACGACCTGGCGCATCGCCGCCGTCTGAGCGTCAAACCCGGTCTCACCTGTCTCTGGCAGGTCAGCGGCCGCAACAAAATCTCCGATTTCCGGGACTGGGTCCGGCTGGATCTCCAATACATTGACTCCTGGTCCATCTGGCTCGACCTCGTCATTCTCCTCCGCACCGTTCCCGTCGTGCTGCTCGGCACCGGCGCGAAGTGAGTTGGCGGCATTGTTAAATGATTGAATCGTTGCATCGTTTCAATAATCTTCCGGCGCGGACGATTTAACTATTCAACCATTTAACGATTCCACCTTGAAAAACAAACAACCCATGTCCGTCGTCACCGGGGCCGCCGGCTTTCTCGGCTCGCACCTGACTGATTTGCTGGTCGCGCGCGGGCATCGCGTCATCGGCATTGACAATTTTGTCACCGGCAGCGTGGACAACATTGCGCACCTCGGCGGCAATCCGAACTTCAAGTTCATCCAGCAGGACGTCACCGAGTTTATTTTTCTCGAAGGCCCGGTGGATTACGTCTGGCATTTCGCGTCGCCCGCCAGCCCGATTGATTATCTCGAACTGCCGATTCAAACGCTCAAGGTCGGCTCGCTGGGAACGCACAAGGCGCTCGGCCTGGCCAAGGAAAAAAACGCGCGCTTCCTCATCGCCTCGACCTCGGAAATTTACGGCGACCCGCTCGTCCATCCGCAGCCCGAAGAATACTGGGGCAACGTCAACACCATCGGCCCGCGCGGCTGCTACGACGAAGCCAAGCGCTTTGCCGAGGCGCTGACGATGGCCTATCACCACGAGCACAAAGTTGAAACGCGCATCGTCCGCATCTTCAACACCTACGGCCCGCGCATGAGAATCAACGACGGCCGCGTCGTGCCCGCTTTCATCAGCCAGGCCATCAAGAACCAGCCCGTCACCGTCTTCGGCCAAGGCACGCAGACGCGCAGCTTCTGCTACGTCTCGGATTTGATCGAAGGCATTTATCGCCTGATGATGTGCAACTACGATTTGCCTGTGAACATTGGCAATCCCGCTGAACTGACGATGGTCCAGTTCGCCGAGGAGATCATCCGCACGACGAAATCCAAGAGCAAAATTGTTTTCAAACCATTGCCACAGGACGATCCGAAACAGCGCAGGCCCGACATCACCAAGGCGAAAAAAATCCTGAAATGGGAGCCCAAGGTGAAACTCACGGATGGGCTGACGGACACCATCGCGTATTTCCGCATGAAAGTTTGAAACCGATTTATGAAGGAGGAAAAGCAGGTCGCGCGCCCGACGCTCGAACAATTGCTTCAGCTTTCCTTCTTCCCAATTCATCCTTGAACATGATTTTCCGCGCCCGCCAGTTTGAATTTGATTTTCCGCGCCCGGCGCTCGTCATGGGCATCGTCAACGTCACGCCGGATTCCTTTTCCGACGGCGGAAAATTTCTGGACGCTGACGCCGCCGTCGCGCACGCGCTGGAACTGGTCGCGCAAGGCGCGGAAATTTTGGACATCGGCGGCGAGTCCACGCGGCCCGGAGCCGCACCCGTCGGCGAAGCGGAAGAGCTGCGGCGCGTCATTCCTGTCATCGAGCAGCTCGCGGCAAAAACGAGCGTCGCGCTTTCGATTGACACGCTGAAGCCGGCCGTCGCCCGCGCCGCGCTCGCCGCCGGCGCGAGCATCGTCAATGATGTCGGGGCCGGCCGTGAAGGGGCCGCGATGTGGAAACCCGTCGCGGAATTTCGCGCGGGCTACGTTTGCATGCACGCGCAAGGCCCGCCGCAGACGATGCAGCAGAATCCGGCCTACACCGATGTCGTCCGCGAAGTCGGCGAGTTTTTTTCGGAACGGCTGGCCGCCATGTTGGACGGGACCGGCATCACGGCGGAGCAGGTCGTGCTCGATCCCGGCATCGGCTTTGGCAAGACGCTGGAGCACAATTTGCAGTTGCTTGCGAACCTGCGGCGTTTTACAAGATGGCGGCGCCCGTTGCTGCTCGGCGTCTCCCGAAAATCGTTCATCGGAAAATTGACGGGCGCCAGACTGAATGAACGCTTGCCCGCCTCGCTCGCCTGCGCGACTCTGGCGGTCGAATCAGGCGTGCAGATCATTCGCACGCACGATGTGGCGGCAACCATTCAAGCGGTGCGGATGACGGAAGCGACTTTGCAAAGAACAAATGTGGACTGACCTCGAAAACGGCTGGCGGCCCGCGCTGGAGATTTTGATCCTCGCGGTGCTGATTTATTTCGTTTTCAAGTTCGTGCGCGGCACGCGCGGCTGGCCGGTGGTCATCGGGTTCGTCGTCGTGCTGCTCACGCTGTTTCTGGCGACGACGCTGCTGGATTTGAAAGTGCTGCGATGGATGCTCGGCAGCGCGTCGGTGTTCATCGCGGTCGGCGCGCTGGTGATTTTTCAGCCGGAACTCCGCCGGATGCTGGCCGAACTGGGCAACCTGCCGCTCTTCGCCACCACGAGCGAGCAGCGTGAAGCCATTGAGGTGATCATTCAAACCTGCGAGCGGCTGGCGGAGGTGAAAATCGGCGCGCTCATCGCCATCGAGCAGTCCATCCAGTTGCAGGAGGCCGTCGAGTCCGGCATCAAAGTGGACTGCGACGCGACGCCGGAAATGCTGGAAACCATTTTCTTCCCGAACAACGCGATCCACGACGGCGGCGTGATTTTGAAGGGCGACCGCATCGCCTATGCCGCGTGCATTTTTCCGCTGACGCAGCGCTCGGACTTGAACAAGTCGCTCGGCACGCGCCATCGCGCGGCAATCGGGTTGAGCGAGGAGACGGACGCGGCCATCGTCGTCGTGTCCGAGGAAAACGGCATGATTTCATACGCCTACAAGGGCCAGCTCACGCGCGGCGTGACGCTGGAGGAGCTGCGCGCCTTCCTGACCTCGGTGATTTTGCGCCCGGCAAAAACACACGGCTTCGCCAAGTGGCTGCGCACGCAGTTCACCGAGCGCAACAAGCCCGCCGGCCCGCCAGTCATCACCCAGCACGAGCAGCGCCCGGCGGCGAAAACCGGCGGCAAATAAATTTCCACCCCGATGCGCGCCATCTTCATCAAAGACCTCGGCTGGAAATTGTTTTCGCTGCTGCTGGCGGCATTCATCTGGCTGACCGTGCATAAAATCATCGAAGAACCTCAAAACGCCGCCGCGTCGTCCACCAGCCGTCCGGTGACTTACGGCAGCCTGCCGGTCTTCATCGTCGCGGCGGCGTCTGACGTGCATCTGTATCGCGTCGTGCCGAACACTGTTTCCGTCACGGTCAGCGGCCCGCCGGCGGTCATGGCCGTGCTGCAGGCGAACCAGATCCGGGCGACCGTTGATTTGACCGACATTGAATCGGCCCGGGGGTTGAACCGGCGCGTGGATGTCTCGGCGCCGTCCGGTGTCACGCTTGTCGGTGTTGACCCGCCGGACGTCGCGGTCATTTTCCCGCCCAAGCATTGAATTTCTTCGTGTTCATCGGCGTCCATTCGTGTTTTTATTTCCCCAATGAGTTCACTCAAAAAAATCTTCGGCACCGACGGCGTGCGCGGCACGGCCAACGTGGAACCGGTCACGGCGGAAACCGCCTTGAAGCTCGGCCGCGCCGCCGCGCATGTTTTCAAAAATCTGGAACCGCAGGCGCGCGGCCGCGGCAAATATAAAATCGTCATCGGCAAGGACACGCGGCTCTCCGGCTACATGCTGGAGAACGCCATCAGCTCCGGCATCCTTTCGATGGGCGTGGACGTGCTGTTCATCGGCCCGCTGCCGACGCCGGGCGTGGCCTACGTCACGCGCAGTTTGCGCGCGGACGCCGGCATCGTCATCACCGCCTCGCACAATCCCTACACCGACAACGGCATCAAGTTTTTCCGCGCCGACGGCTACAAGCTCGACGACACGGTGGAGGACAAAATCGAGCAGCTCGTGTTCAGCGGCGAAATTGAAAACATCCGGCCCAGCTCCGAGCACATCGGCAAGGCGGTGCGCATTGACGACGCGCTGGGCCGCTACATCGAATTTGCCAAATCCAGTTTTCCCAAAGGCCTGACGCTCGAAGGCGTGAAGATCGTTTTGGACTGCGGCCACGGCGCGGCTTACAAGGCGTCGCCGTGCGTCCTGCGCGAGCTGGGCGCGGAAGTCATCGTCTATGGCAACCAGCCCGACGGCAAGAACATCAATGAAAACTGCGGTTCGATGCATCCGGAAATCGTGTGCCAAAAGGTTGTCAAGCACGGCGCGCACCTCGGCATTGCGCACGACGGCGACGCGGACCGGGTTCTGCTCTGCGATGAAAAAGGCAACTTGATTGACGGCGACGACATCATGGCCATCGCCGCGCTGGAGATGCTCGCCGAGAAATCCCTCGCCAAAAAAACCTTGGTCACGACCGTGATGAGCAACGCCGGTCTCGAAGCCGCCATCAAAAACGCCGGCGGCCGGATGCTCCGCACCGCCGTGGGCGACAAGCACGTGATTGATGAGATGTTGCGCGGCGGCCTCAACTTCGGCGGCGAGCAGAGCGGACATCTGATTTTCCGCGACTACGGCACGACCGGCGACGGCCTGGTGTCGGCGCTGCAAATTCTCCGCATCATCAAATCCAAAAAGACGCCGCTCTCGCAGCTCGCCAAATGCTGGACGCGTTTCCCGCAACTCGTGACCAACGTGAAGGTCCGCGAGAAAAAACCGTTCGAGCAGCTTGACGGGTTGAACCAGCTCGTGGCGGCGGCGGACAAGGAATTGTCGGCGCAGGGCGGACGGCTGCTGCTGCGATATTCCGGCACGGAGCCGAAAGTGCGCCTGCTGGTGGAGGGCCGCGATGCGAAAACGCTGGCCGCATGGTCCAAAAAAATCTGCGGCGCGATCCAGCAGCAGATCGGGGTGTAAATTCCGTTTCAATGCCGCACCGGGCCGCCCATTTGGCCGCCTGTGGCCGCCTTGTCCGTCATTGCGCATGACCGCCGCAGACTTGCAACGGCCGTCTGAAACCAGGCTTGACCGAGCCAAGCCTGACTTTCGCAACGAATGGCCAGGCCCCGCCAGAATTTCCATTCACGGCCGGCCGGCGTCTCGCGTCAGGCTGCGCTTTACTTGCCGACACGCCTGGTTCATTTTCCCGCAATGATTTTCACCCGCAGAAATCTGGACTGGTGGTGTGAGCGCGGCATTTTGCTGCTCGTGCTGGCGGCGCTGGCGTTTGCCCCGCTGGCGTTTGGCGCGGTTTATCCGTGGACGTTTCTCGTGGTGCAGGCGCTGGTCATCGGCGTGGCGGCGCTCTGGACGGTGCGGCTGTGGGCCGGGCACAAACCAAAACTGCTCTGGCCGCCGCTGGTGTGGGCGATGGCGGCGTTCGTGCTGTATGCGGTGGCGCGCTATTTCACGGCGGACATCGAGTATGTGGCGCGGCTGGAACTGATCCGGATTTTGCTGTATGCATTCCTGTTTCTGGCGGTGGTCAATAATTTGCACGGCCAGGACGCGGCACAGACGATCAGCTACACGCTCACGGCGGTGGCGGCGCTGGCTTCGTCCTACGCGGTGGCGCAATTTCTCCATCATTCGAACCAAGTCTGGAATTTGATCTCACCGTATCCGGGCCGCGCGTCGGGAACTTACATTTGCCCCAATCATTTCGCGGGCTTTCTGGAACTGGTGCTGCCGTTGACGCTGGCGTTTCTGCTGGCGGGGCGGGTCAGCGTTGTCACGCGCGTCGTGCTGGCTTACGCGACGCTGACTATCGTTGCCGGGCTGGCGGTGACGCTTTCGCGGGGCGGCTGGGTGGCGGCGGCGGCGGGAGTTTTCATGCTGCTCGGTTTTTTGCTGTGCCACCGGAATCATCGTCTCCGGGCGGCGTTGGTGCTGCTGGTGCTGCTGGCGGGCGGTGGATTTTTCGCGAACCATTACCTGTCCAAAACCGTCGGCTACATGCGGCGCATATCCAAGCCGGACGCCGCCGGGCCGGGCGTGGTGGACACGGCGTCGCGGCTGCAAATGTGGAATGCCGGATTGCAAATGTGGCGGGAGCATTTTTGGTGGGGCGTGGGGCCGGGGCATTACGATTATCGCTTCCGTGAATACCGCCCGGAAGGACTGCAGCAGCGCCCGGAACACGCGCATAACGACTATCTTGAATTGTTTGCCGACTGGGGCATGGTTGGCGGCGTGATCGTGTTTGGCGGCATCGGTGTTTTCATTTTCGGACTCGTGAAAACCTGGCCGCATGTCCGGCGCGCAGAAAATGATTTTGGCACCGGGATGAGCAATCGCTACGCGTTTTATCTCGGCGCGGTGAGCGGGTTGTTCGCGATGGCGGTGCATTCGCTGGTGGATTTCAACCTGCACATCCCGGCCAACGCGCTGGCCGGCGTGACGGTGCTGGCGCTGGTGGCGAGCAACCTGCGGTTTGCAACCGAGCGGCACTGGCTGCACGCGCGGCTGCCGTTGCAGCTGGCGCTGACGGGCGCGCTCGGGGTGGTGGTGGTTTATTTTGCCGCGCAGGCGTGGCGGCGCGGCGGCGAAACCTTCTGGCGGGCGCAGGCGGAGGCTCTGCCGAGTTTTTCCACCGAACGGGCGGCGGCGCTGCAAAAAGCGCTCGCCTGCGAGCCGCAAAATTTTCAGACCGCCTACGACATCGGCGAATGTTTCCGCACGCAAAGCCTGGAGGGCGGCGCCGATTTCGCCGGCCTGGCGCAATCGGCGTTAACTTTCTACGCGCAGGGCATCCGGCTTGATCCGCATGACGCCTACAGCCCGTTGCGTTCGGGCATGTGTCTCGACTGGCTGGGCCGGCACAGCGAGGCGGAAAAATATTACGACGACGCTGAAATGCGCGACCCCAACGGCAATTATGTGGTCGCCAACATCGGCTGGCATTTCGTGCAGACCGGCGATTATCCCGCCGCGCGCCAGTGGTTTATGCGGGCCAACAAGCTCGCCAACTGGCAGAATGACATGGCCAAAAACTATCTGTTTCAGATCTGCGAACCCAAACTGATTGACCGGGCTTCCGGCCGGCTGCCGATACGTTTATTTTTTAATGAAAAAGACCATTGACAAGCTGACTGACGGCTGGCTATTATTTAGTCAAATTAAGACCTGAACTAAGAAAGAGCCTTTATGAAAGAACTAAAAACTCTGCTGGGAATCGTCCTGACCGGTGTCCTGTTAAACGCCGGCCTCAATGCTTCCGCTCAACCTGCCCAACCCGGCTACGCCACCGTGATCCGCGTCAAAGGCATTGCAAGCTATTCGTTGGGCGATGAACAGTGGCATCCTCTTGTTGCGGGAAAATTTCTGCCCTCCGGCGCGAGCATTCAAACCGGGGATGACGGCGTGGTGGATGTTGTGTTGGGCAAGGCCGTAGAACTGCCGCAGGCCAAATGGATGCCCGACCGCATTTCGCTGGCCTCTGATTCACCGGTTCGCGGCTTGGTTTCTTATCAGCCCGCCACCGAACAGAATGTTGTGCGAGTGATGGCTGGCAGCCTTCTCGTCATTGACAAGCTGACCACCACCTCCACCGGTGCCGACACCGTCAGCGACACGGAGCTGAATTTGAAAAAGGGCGGCATTTATGCCAGCGTCAAAAAACTTTCGCCGGCCGCCCAGTATGTGGTGAAAACTCCGACCGGCATCGCCGGAGTGCGTGGCACGCAATTCTCCATCATCCTTAATCCGGACGGCACGATCAAAAGCCTCGCGGTTTACAAGACCCAAAGTGACGACGGCTTGGTTCTGGCCGTGACTGATGCAAGCGGCGCAACTCAGACCTATACGATTTCAGACGGCCAAATCTGGGAATCCGGTAATGCAAACCCCGTGCAGATCACCCCGGAACTTAAAATGATTTTGCAAACGGTCTTTGCTGCCTTGCGGACTGATTATGCCCAGGTGGTCAGCTTTGATTATGACCGCACATTGCAATTAGAATCTTCGGATTATGGTGTGGTTAACCATGGCAGCAGCACGACAACGTCCGATCAAAAATGATATACGTTCAGGTTCCGGGCTGATGTTTTAATTATAAAAGACATTTTGCCAAACCAGCGCAGCCTTGAGTTGCGCTGGTTTTTTTGTTTAATCCAACCGCGTGAAACTCAAACGCCCCAAACGCGCACCAGTGGCTCTGGCTCTCGCCGTGGTTGCACTCGTTTGCGGCCTCCGCCTGATCAACCCCGACTTTCTGGAACGGCTGGAGCGCATGACCTACGATGTGCGCGTCCGTGCCGCCCAAAAGCTTCCCGCGCCGGCGGCGACGAACCTCGCGTTCGTTTCCATGGAAGATTCCAGCATCGCCGCCATCCGGCACGGTTTGCTGGGACGGCCTTACGGACTTTACTGGCCGCGGCATGTTTATGGCCGGCTGGTAGAGGAACTGTCCGCGCAAGGCGCGGAGGCCATCGCATTCGATGTGCTGTTCGGTGAGCTGCGGCCCGACCACGCGCCGGTCGAAATGGCCGATGGCAGCACGATCGAATCTGATGATTTTTTCGCGCTGCAAATGCACCACGCCGGCAACGTCATCTCCGCCTTCACCACTGAAGTGATCCCGCCTGATTTGTTCACGACCAACTGCCTCGTGCTCGGCGACATCTCCACCGAGAAAGATTCCGATGGTGTTTTGCGGCGCATCAAAAGTTTCAATCTGAAATGGCATCCGGCCTTCAAATCCGCCTCGCGACAACTGGGAATTGATCTGGCAAACGCCCGCGTTGAACCGGATGGAATTCTGCTGCCGCTGCCCGGAGGGACAAATTTCACCGTGGCGCTCGACCGCGACGGCAATTTTGATCTCGCGGACTTTGTTGGCGCTGAAATCCCTCAAGGCTGGAAGCGCCACGACAAGCCGTTCACGCGCGTCTGGGACCTGGGCATCGTTCTGGCCGCGCAGGATTTGAAACTGGATCTGGCCCGCGCCACGGTGGATCTGCCAGGCGGAAAAATAATTCTGCACGGTGCAAACGGCGTTGAACGCACGATTCCCGTGGACAACAAAGGTTATTTTTACATCAACTGGCAGTTGACGGCGACCAACGCGAACATCACCCGGGCACCGATTGAAGCTGTGCTCAAGCAGGACAGGCGGCGACTGCTGGATCAGACAAATGGTTTGCGCGATGATTTTCGTGGCAAACTCGTCGTCGTCGGCTCGGCGGCGCAGGGAAATGATTTGAGCGACCACGGCGCGACGCCGCTGGAAAACGACACGCTGCTCGTCAGCAAACATTGGAACGTCGCCAGTTCGATCATCACCGGGCAATTTATCCGCCGCGCCGCGCTGCCGCTGGAAATCGCGCTCATTCTCTTGCTCGGTGCGCTCACCGCCTTCGTCACCTGGCAACTGCGCGCCGTGGCGGCGAGCATTTTGGTCGCGCTGTTGATGGCCGCCTATTTTGGCGCGACCGTTTTTTTGTTCATTCATTTTCGCTGGTGGCTGCCGGTCGTTTATCCGCTTGGCGGGGCGATGCTGGCGATGCACGTCGTTTTATTGGTCCACCTGGTGATGTTCGAGGAGCAGGACAAGCGGCGTGTCAAATCGGTTTTTTCCAAGCTGGTTTCACCGAACGTGGTGAACGAACTCTTGGCCGCCGACGAACTGGCGCTCGGCGGGGCGCGGCGTGAAGTCACGGTGTTTTTCGCCGACGTGCGGGGTTTCACCGCCTTCACCGACCAGGCCCAGGAGCAGGTTGCCGAATACGTCCGCCACAGCGGGGCGGATTTGGCCACGGCGGAAAAACACTTCGAGGAATCCGCGCGCGAAACGCTGGAGACGGTGAATCTCTATCTGGCGGCGGTCGCCGACGTGATCAAACATCACGGCGGCACGCTCGACAAATATATTGGCGACTGCGTGATGGCGTTTTGGAATGCGCCGACGCCAAATGAAAAACATGCCCTCGCCTGCGTCGAGGCGGCGATTGAGGCCCAACGCGCGATTCTGGCCTTGAATCAAAATCGGCTGGCGCAAAACCCGGCGCGGGAAATTGACAATCGCGCCCGGCGCGCCGCCGGCCAGCCGGCCAGGCCGCTGCATGTGGCCTTGCAACTCGGCACCGGCATCAACTCCGGTTTGGTGACAGCAGGGCTGATGGGTTCGGACCGGCACATTTTCAACTACACCGTCTTTGGCCGCGAGGTGAATCTGGCCAGCCGGCTCGAAGGTGTTTCCGGCAGCGGACGCATCATCATCAGCGACACCACCTACAACCGCCTGCTGCGGGATTCCCCGGCGCTGGCATCCACCTGCAAGGAGTTGTTTCCTGAAAAAGTGAAAGGGTTCCGAAGCGCGATCCGCATTTACGAGGTGCCGTGGCTGCCGAACAAATAGTTTTGAGTTTTGGAATTTTAATTTTAAGTTAAGCGGTGGCGGGCCGGTGGTTTGCCGCAGCTAAGAACCAGGAATTAGAAACATTTTAAGAAATGCGCACCGCGATTTATCCCGGCAGTTTTGATCCGCTGACCAACGGCCACCTTGACGTGGTGCAGCGCGCAGCGAAGCTGTTTGACCGCGTCATCGTGGCGGTGGCGAAAAACGAGGCCAAAAATCCTTTGTTCACGCTGGAGGAGCGCGAGACGCTGGTGAAAAAAGCGGTGGCGCACCTGCCGAACGTGGTGACCGACTCATTTGACGGGCTGCTGGTGGAATACGTCGCCGCGCGCAAGGCCAAGGCCATCGTGCGCGGGCTGCGGGCCGTTTCCGATTTTGAGTTTGAGTTCCAACTGGCGTTGATGAACCGCAAGCTGGACGAAAACATCGAGACGATTTTCATGATGCCCAAGGACACCTACACGTTTTTGAGTTCGCGCATCGTGAAGGAAATCGCCCGGCTGGGCGGCAACGTCAGCCCGTTTGTGCCGGCCCATGTGCAGGCGGCTCTGACCGAAAAGCTGAGATCAAGGAAATAGCTTATGCTCAAGTTCAATCTTCGCCATCTTGAGGAACACGCGCTCCGCCTGCAAGGTGAACTGCCTGCGGCCGCACTCGATCTGGGTGTAAACGACGAGCTGGTCCGCGCGGAAAGGCCTTTGCGCTACGATTTGACCGTCGAGCAGCTGCACGACAGCGTGCTGGTGACAGGTTGTCTGGCCTTGCCGCTGGATTGCGAGTGTGCCCGCTGCCTGAAGAAATTCAAGACCAACCTGAAATTGACCGGCTGGGCGCTGCATCTGCCGCTGGAGGGCGAGGACAAGGTGGCCATTGAGAACGATTGTGTGGACTTGACTCCTTTCGTGCGGGAAGATATCCTGCTCGACTTTCCGCAACATCCGTTGTGCAAACCGGAGTGCGCGGGATTGAAAAGCAAAGCCGCCCGCAAGACTGAGGCCGTTGAAAAGCCGGCCTCGGAAGCGTGGGCCAAACTGGACAAACTGAAACTGAAATAACGAATTTATGGGCGTTCCCAAAAGAAAACCGTCAACGAGCCGGCAGCATCAGCGCCGCGCTTACAACAGCGTGCTCAAACTCCCGCAGTTGAACAAATGCCCGCAGTGCGACGCACCGTATTTGCCGCATCGCGTTTGTCCGGCGTGCGGCTTCTACAAAGGCCGCCAGGTTCTGACCGTCACGGCGGGCGCGTAATTTCCCTGCGGGTTTTTCCGCGCCCTGCTTATGCGCATTGCAGTGGATGTCATGGGCGGTGACCACGGCTGCGGTGTCATCATCGCGGGTGTGAAGCGCGCCCTGGAGGAAAATAAAAAAATCTCCGGCATTTTTCTCGTTGGCAACAAGGATGAAATTCATGCCGCCCTGCCGTTGCGCGGATTCCGCGACCACCGGGTTCGCATCATCCACACCACCGAGGTCGTGGAGATGGAAGACAGACCGGCGATTGCGCTCCGCAAAAAAAAAGATTCCTCCATCGCCCGCGCCGCCGAACTGGTCAGCGAAGGCAAGGCGGATGCGCTCATTTCCCTCGGCAACACCGGCGGCATTTTCGCGGCGGGAACCTTCAAAATCGGCCGCATTCCCGGCGTGGACCGCGGTTGCATCGCCACGGTGATTCCGCGGCAGGAAAGTGAATTTGTCCTGCTCGACGCCGGCGCAAATGTGGAATGCAAGCCGCTCCATCTGGCGCAGTTTGCCGTGATGGGCAGCGTCTATTCCCGCGAAATTTTGCGGCGCAAAAACCCGCGCGTCGGCATTCTGAGCATCGGCACGGAGGATTCCAAGGGCAACGAACTCACGCTCGAAGCCTTCAAGCTCTGCAAAAAACTGAATCTGAATTTCATCGGCAACGTCGAGGGCCACGATCTGTTCAAAGATCATGTGGACGTGGTCGTGTGCGACGGCTTCGTCGGCAACATCGTTCTAAAAACCGTTGAGAGCCTCGCGGTGGCGGTGTTTTCGATGCTCAAGCGCGAACTGATGCACAGCACGCAGCGCAAGCTCGGCGCGTATCTGGCGAAAGGCGCGTTTCAAACCATCCGCCGGCGCATGGACCCGGAGGTCTATGGCGGCGCGCCGATGCTGGGTTTCAACGGCCTCGTTTTCAAGGGCCACGCTGCCGCCAACGAACGCGCCGTGGCCAGCGCCATCCGCGTCACCGTCAATGCGGTGGAAAATCAAATCAACCAGACCATCGCCTGCGACATCGCGGCGGCGAACAAAATCCTCGAAGCTGCTGACGGCGCCGCTCCCGCGAACGCATGAAAAATCCGCGCGCCAAGCATAATTTTGTCGGACGTTCCTGCTCCATCGCCGGCGTCGGTTCGTATGTGCCGGAAAAAATCCTGACCAACGCCAGCCTCGAAAAAATGGTCGAGACTTCCGACGAATGGATCACCACGCGCACCGGCATCAAGGAACGCCACATCGCCGCCGCCAATGAATTTACTTCCGACCTGGCGGCGAAAGCCGCCGTGCGCGCGATGAAAATGGCCGGCGTCACCGCCGAGCAGATTGATTTGATCATCGTCGCCAGCATCACGCCTGACATGCCGTTTCCGAACACCGCCTGCCTGGTGCAGCAAAAAATCGGCGCACGGCGCGTGCCGGCCTTCGACATCGAGGCCGCGTGCTCCGGTTTTATTTACGCGCTGGAAATCGGCCAGCAATTCATCATGTCACGGGCTTATGAAACGGTGCTGGTCATCGGCGCGGAAAAACTTTCATCCATCACCAACTGGACCGACCGCAACACCTGCGTCCTGTTTGGCGACGGCGCTGGCGCGGCGGTTTTGCAGCACCGGCCCGATGCCCACGGATTGCTGACGACCGCGCTGGGCGCCGACGGCAGCAAGGCCGGCCTGTTGTCCATGCCTGGCGGCGGCAGCGCGTGTCCGGCGACCTCCCGTTCCGTTGCGGACGGACTGCACTTTCTCCGCATGGATGGCAAGGAAACTTTCAAAAATGCCGTGCAGGCGATGTGCAGCGCGGCGAACGAAGTCTTGAGCCGCTGCGAAATTGACATCACCAAAATCAAGTGCGTGATCCCGCATCAGGCCAACCGGCGGATCATTGACGCCGTCGCCGAACGCCTCGGAGCCACGCCGGAACAGCTTTTCGTCAATCTTCACAAATATGGCAACACCTCCGCCGCGTCCGTCGCCATCGCCCTGGACGAGGCCGTGCGGTCGGGAAAAATCCAGCGCGGCGACCTGATTTTGATTGTTGCGTTCGGTGCCGGTCTCACTTGGGGCGCGGCGATCATTGAATGGTAGGCTAATTTTTAGGATTTTGCTGGCTTATTTGACGGATTCAGCGGGTGTGCTATTTTTTATCATCTTTTATGAGTGCAAAACAATTGGCGGGTGTAAATGCTTTCCAGCCGGCAGTGAGTCTGACCTCGCGTGACGCGAAGCTTGACCTTTCAGCCGACACCGTTTCGATCCACAAGAACGGCATCGAATTCCGCAGCCCGGCCCCGTTCCACGAATGGAGCGAGATGACCGTCGCGCTGCAATCGCCGCAGGATGGCAGCCGGATTTCCTGTCATGGCGTCATCGTTGCCTGTGCGGGCAACAAGCACACCGGCTACCATGTTTCCATGGTTTTCACCGGCCTGACATCACAGATGGAAAAGCAGCTTGGCGTGATGGCGCGTTCCCAATTCGGCGCGGGCCGGTAGACAGGCGCTTTTAAGGCCGAACTGCAAACCCCGGACAAATGTTCGGGGTTATTGTTTTTGACGGTCAGCCGCCAATTTTCTAAGTTAAGACGGCTAGAGCATCTGCGGAAAATTCAAATTTTCATATGATCATCAGACCATGAAATTCGGCCTAAACATTCGCCCTGAAGGCGCACTGGATTTCCTCTCACTTGGCGCGCTGGTGAACCGTCTTGATCCCGGCATTATTCCATTCCGCAAGGCTACCCACTGCGACATCCATGTCAGCGGCGGCGAATTCAATGTCTCGGCCAATCTGTCCGACTGTTTCCGTCTCAACACCGGCATCGCCAGCGCGATGGTGGATTATCCGATTGGAGATTTGATTGCCGAACGCGTTCGCGCGATGGGTGTGAAGCCGTTCTACAAAAAGTTCAAACACGACGGCGTGCGCGGCCCGAACATGGCCACGGTTTATTCCGACCGCGGCCAGGGCGTGCGCGCTCCCGTCGTTTTCTACAACCGCAGCAACGAGGCCGCCGGCCAGCTCAAGCCCGGCGATTTCAACTGGAACGAAATTTTCGGCGCGGGCGTCCGCTGGTTTCACAGTGGCGGCATCTTCGCCGCGCTCTCCGAAACCACCGGCGAACTCATCGTCGAGGCAATGAAAGCCGCCAAGGCGCATGATGCCATCACGTCGTTCGATTTGAATTACCGCCAGAAGCTCTGGGACATCTGGGGCGGCCAGGCCAAGGCCGTGGACGTGCTCGCGCGCATCGTGCAGCACGTTGATGTCCTGGTCGGCAACGAGGAAGATTTGCAGAAAGGTCTCGGCATCGAAGGCCAGGACGTGGAAGGCAAATCCAAGCTGGATCCGTCGGCATTTTATGCAGTGATTGACAAGGCGGTGAAAAAATTCCCGAACGTCAAGGCCGTGGCGACCACGCTGCGCGAAGTGCATTCCACCGACCGCCACACCTGGGGTGCCGTCGCGTGGGTGAACGGCAAAAAGTTTCAATCGCCGATGTGCGAGTTGGATGTCGTGGACCGCGTCGGCGGCGGTGACGGCTACGCGGCGGGATTTTTCTACGGCCTGCTGTCCGGTGTTTCCGAACAGGAAGCCGTTAATCTCGGCTGGGCGCACGGCGCGCTGCTGACCACGTTCCCCGGCGACACCACGATGGCGACGGTCGAACAGGTCAAGACCTTCGCCAAAGGCGGCTCGGCGCGCATTCAGCGCTGATTTTATGCTGTATTTCGCGCGCGGCTCCGTCACTGACAAATTGTTCAAAGACGATTTGCGTGCCGGATTGTTTGCCGCGCTGAAAAAACTTGGCGCCCGCAAACGGGTTCTGGCCGTGCCGCCGGATTTCACGCGGTTCCATTCGCAAGCCGGCAAGCTGACGAAACTTGCGTTTGATTTCTATGGCGAAAAAATGACGGACGTTCTGCCCGCGCTCGGCACGCACACCGCGATGACCAGCGAGCAAATCCATGAGATGTTTCACGGCGTGCCGGAAAAACTGTTTCGCGTCCATAACTGGCGCACCGGCATCACCACCGTCGGCGAGGTGCCGGCGGCGTTCGTGAAGGAAGTGTCCGAGGGCGCCGTGGAATTTCCGTGGCCGGCGCAAATCGCCAATCTCATCGCCACCGGCCAACACGATCTGATCTTGTCCATCGGCCAGGTCGTGCCACACGAGGTCATCGGCATGGCGAACTACAACAAAAACATTTTCGTCGGCACCGGCGGCGTTGAAGGCATCAATAAAAGTCATTACGTCGGCGCGGCCTTTGGCATGGAGCGCATGATGGGCCGGGTGGACACGCCCGTCCGCCGCATCTTGAATTACGCCTCGGAGCATTTCGCCAAACACCTGCCGATTGTTTATGTTCACACCGTCATCGGGCGCGACGACGGCAAGCTTGTCATGCGCGGACTGTTTGTGAGTGACGATGCCTCGGGTTTTGAAAAGGCGGCGGCGTTGTCGCTAAAGGCAAATTTCGAGATGCTCGACTCGCCGCTGAAAAAAGTCGTCGTTTATCTCGATCCATCGGAATTCAAGAGCACCTGGCTCGGCAACAAGGCGGTTTACCGCACACGCATGGCGATGGCCGACGGCGGCGAACTCATCATCCTCGCGCCCGGCTTGAAGAAATTCGGCGAGGACCACGAGATTGACCGGCTCATCCGCAAATACGGCTATCGCGGCACGCCCGCGACGCTGGCGGCGACGAAGGCGAACGGCGAGCTGCAGAATAATTTAAGTGCGGCGGCGCATCTCATTCACGGCTCCAGCGAGGGCCGGTTCAGCATCACCTATTGTCCCGGCCATCTGACGCGGCAGGAAATTGAAAGCGTGAATTTCAAATACGCTGACCTGAAAACGACGACGCAGCGTTACGATCCAAAGAAATTGAAGGACGGCTGGAACACGCTGGCCGACGGTGAAAAGGTTTTCTACATCTCCAATCCCGCGCTCGGCCTTTGGGCTTGCCGGAGCCGGTTTTCAAATTAGTTTTGGCTCATGGGCTTGACCATCAAAACACCGGGTAGCTGCAAATACGACCAGATTTCCCTCGGCGAAGTCATGCTGCGCCTCGACCCCGGCGAAGGCCGCATCCGCACCGCCCGGCGCTTCACCGCGTGGGAAGGCGGCGGCGAATACAACACCTCGCGCGGCCTGCGCAAATGTTTCGGCTACAAAACCGCCGTCTGCACCGCGTTCGTGGACAACGAGGTCGGCCATCTCATCGAGGATTTCATCATGCAGGGCGGCGTGGACATGGATTTTATTTTGTGGCGCGCCGATGACGGCATTGGCCGCAGCATTCGCAACGGTCTGAATTTCACCGAGCGCGGCTTCGGCATCCGTGGCGCAGTGGGCGTTTCGGATCGGGGCAATACCGCTGCGTCGCAGCTCAAGCCGGGTGATTTTGACTGGGATTTGATTTTTGGAAAAGTTGGCACGCGCTGGTTGCACACCGGCGGCATTTTTGCGGCGTTGTCGGAGACGACGGCGGCGCTGACCATCGAAGCGGTGAAAGCGGCGAAGCAACACGGCGTCATCGTCAGCTACGATTTGAATTATCGCCCGTCGCTCTGGAAATCCATCGGCGGCCTCAAAAAGGCGCAGGAAGTGAATCGCGAAATCGCCAAGTATGTGGACGTGATGCTTGGCAACGAGGAGGATTTCACCGCGTCGCTCGGCTTTGAAGTGAAAGGCGCGGACCACAACTTGAGCACGATTGAAACCGATGCGTTCAAGGCGATGATCAAGACGGCCGTGAAGGCGTATCCGAATTTCAAAGTGGCGGCGACGACGTTGCGCCGCGTCATCACTGCGACAAAAAACGACTGGAGCGCGATTCTCTGGCACGATGGCAAATTCTTCGAGAGCCGCAAATATCCGGAGCTGGAAATTCTGGATCGCGTCGGTGGCGGCGATAGTTTTGCCAGCGGTCTGCAATTTGGATTCCTCGAATTCAATGACGCGCAAAAGGCCGTGGAATATGGCGCGGCGCACGGCGCGCTGGCCTCGACCACGCCCGGTGACACGAGCATGGCCACACGCAAGGAAGTCGAAAAAACTTTCGGCGATGGCAGCACGCGGGTTCAACGCTGAAAATTTATGAAAACACCAGCAGAACTGTTCTCCCTCAAAAGCAAGGTGGCGGTCGTTATCGGCGGCACGGGCGTGCTGTGCGGTGAGATGGCTGAAGGTCTCGCGATCGCTGGCGCGACGGTCGCGCTCGTCGGTCGTGATGCAGCCAAGGCCAAAGACCGTCTCGACAAAATCGCCAGGAGCGGCGGCAAGGCGGAATTCTTTTCCTGCGACACGACTTCCAAAACCGGCCTGCAAAAGCTTCTGGCGAAGGTGCTCGCGAAGTTTGGCCGCGTGGACATTTTGGTGAACGGCGCGGGCGTGAATTCGCCAACGCCGTTTTTCGACATCCCCGAAGAGGAGTTCAACAAAATCATCACGGTGAATTTGAAAGGTGTGGTGTTGGCGTGCCAGATTTTCGGCAAACACATGGTTGAAAAAGGTTCGGGCAGCATCATCAACCTCGGTTCGGCGTCGGGACTGACACCGCTGTCGCGCGTGTTCACTTATTCGGCGTCGAAGGCGGCGGTGCACAACCTCTCCAAAAATCTCGCGCGCGAGTGGGCGACGGCGGGGGTGCGCGTGAACATTCTGGTGCCCGGTTTTTTCCCGGCAGAGCAGAACCGCAAGATTCTCAGTCCCGAACGCGTGGCGCAGATCATGGGCAAGACGCCGATGAAGCGTTTCGGCGAGGCGCACGAACTCGTCGGCGCGACGCTGCTGCTGGCGTCGAACGCGGGGAGTTTCATCACCGGCGCGGAAATTGTCGTGGACGGCGGTTTTGATGCGATGAGCATTTGATTTGTATTTGCGACAAAGCGTCGCAGCCGTAAAAATTCAGCCCGGTGAAGCCATAACTTCACCGGGCTTTTGTTTTCTTGAATTTTACAAATCGGTTATGGGCTTGTGGCGCGGCACCAGCGCTTTCATCAAACTCCATGCGATCAGGTAGCTGAACGCGCAGACGATGAACATGATGAGATAGGCGGTTTGCGGCCGGTCTTTGAACACGTCAGTGAGATGGCCGGCGAGCATTTGCACGATGACGCCGCCGAGGCCGCCGGCCATCGTGCCGATGCCGGTGACCGAGGCGACGGTTTTTTTGGGGAACATGTCAGAGACGGTCGTGAACATATTCGCCGACCACGCCTGATGCGCCGTCGCGCCGACGCAGATGGCGGCCACGGACAGCACGGCGGCCATGCTGCCAAAGCGGCTGACATCGCCGAAAAATTGCGTCGTCAGCACGACCAGCGGAAACACCGCGATGATGAGCATCGTGGTCATGCGCGCCTGATAGACGGGCATGCCGCGCTTGATGAGCATCATGGGAATGCTGCCGCCGAAAATGCTGCCAACAATGGCAACGCCGTAAACGATGAAGGTCGGCAGCATGATTTGATGCTTGTCCATGTTGAATTGCTTGTGCAGATAGTCCGGCAGCCAGAAGAGATAAAACCACCAGATGCCGTCGGTCATGAATTTGCCGGCAAAAAAACACCACAACTGACGGTGGCTGAAAAGCTTCAACCACGACACTTTTTTTGTCTTGTCACCATTCGGGGCGGCGGCGGCTTCGTCGTCAATGTGGATGTAATCGTGTTCCACCTGGGAAAGCCGCTTTTGCCGGTTCGGCGGGTTGTAAAGCCAGAACCAAAAAATGAGCCAGAGGAATCCGGCCGCGCCGGTGATGATAAACGCCATTTTCCAGCCGCGCGCGTCGCCGAAATAAATCATGCACCACGGCACCAACAGCGCGGCCACCATCGCGCCGAAATTGGAACCGCTGTTGAAAATGGCGGTGGCCAGCGCCCGCTCGCGCTTGGGAAACCATTCGGCGACGGTTTTGATGGACGCCGGGAAATTTCCCGCCTCGCCGACGGCGAACGCGCTGCGCACCGCGACATGCATCATCACCAGGCGTCCGGCGAACGCGTTGAAAATGCCAGAAATGGACCAGACAATGAGTGAAAGCGCCAAACCCAGCTTCGTGCCGATCTTGTCAATGACCCAGCCGATCAGCACGGTGACGCCCGCGTAAATGCCGGTGAAAAAAGAGGTCAGATACGCGAAGTCCGTGTTCGACCAGCCGAAGCCGCCGGCGTCCTGTGCCCGGCAGAAAAATTCCTTCAGGTAGCTGATGACCTGCCGGTCCAGGTAGTTGAAGGTCGTGGCGAAGAAAAGCAGGCCGCAGATGACCCAGCGATAGCTGCTTGCCGCCGGGGCGGTTTGACTTGGGAAACGCATGTGTGCGAGGATTGTCCAGATGCCGCCCGCATTCAAGCGTGGAAATCCAACTTTACAAACCGGTGCGTTTTCTGCAAATATGACCTGCTTATGTTGAAAAAATTTCTGCCGCTTTTGCCCGTGTTGCTGCTCGCCGGATGCACAACCCCAACGTTCACCCGCCTGACGCCCGGCGCCCAGCCGCGTAATGCCGACAACCTGTATCCAGTCGAGGTGGCCTTTGACTCCACGCAACAATCGCTCCGCTGGGACAGCATCCAGCCGTTTGTTCTGGTCGGCAATGGCCAGTCGGTGCCGATGCGGCCGGTGCCAATGGTTAAAAACCGATGGGAAGGTTTCGTGCCGGTGCCGTCCGGCGTGAGCACGGTCAACTACCGTTTCAAGTTTGACTATCTCTACAACAATTTCGGCACCGCTCCCAAGCCCAACAGCGTCTCCTCCAAAGTTTACACGCTGAAAGTGGTGGACCAGTAAAATCTGAAAAATTAAAAGGCGCGGACAAGGTTTTGTCCGCGCTTTTTATTTGGCGATTTTGGAGGCTGAATTTTCAACGCCGTTTCGGGCGCAGGATCAGCGCTTTTTTTTCCGTGCCGTCCACTTCCACGCTTTGCGTTTCCACATCGGGATCATCGCGCAAGGCGTGATGCACGATGCGGCGGTCAAAGGAACCCATGGGTTCGAGTTCCACGGCGTCGCCCCAGCGGCGGACTTTGTCAGCGGCTTCCTTCGCCTTTTTCACGAGCGCCTCGCGCGCCTGTGAACGGTAGCCGCCCACGTCGAGCATCACCTTGGGCGCACTTTGATCCTGCTGGAACAAAATTCGGTTCACAATGTATTGCAGGTCGGCAAGCGTCTGGCCCTGGCGGCCGATGAGCCGTCCGGCTTCGTCCGTTTTCACATCCAGCGTCAGGTCGCCGTCCAGCATGTGTTCCTCCACGGTCGCGGCAAAGCCAAGCGTGCCGAGGATTTTTCCCAGGATTTCTTTTGATTGCGCGGGCATAAGAATTAAAAGTTAAAAACGCCGTCTGAAAACCGTCATCTGCGGTCTATTTTTTCGATTTTGAGGCCGGCGTCAATGCCGGATTCGTCGCCGGACCCATTGGGCCGGTCGGCAACGGATCTTTCAAATTTTTCGTCAGCTTCGTCTGCAGCACGCTGGCCAGGGTGCTGACAACCATGTAAAGCGCCATGCCCGCCGAATAATTGTAAAGGAACACCAAAAACAGCAGCGGCATGTAGCGCATCATTTTCTGCTGGGCAGGATCCATGCCCGGTGATGCCGGCGTCAGGTGGGATTGCCACAACATCGCGCCGCCCATGAGCAACGGCAGCAAATTGAACGGCAGGCCTTCCGGCGTGCTGATGCCGAAGGGAATGAACGTGATCCCCGGAATCATGAACAGCGTGTCCGGCTTGGACAAGTCCGTCGCCCACAGGAAATGCGCGCCGCGCAGTTCGATCGCGCTGCGGATCATCGTGAAAAAACCGAAGAAAACCGGCATCTGCACCAGCATCGGCAGGCAGCCGCTCATGGGGTTGACCTTGTGTTTTTTGTAAAGCTCCCACGTCTTCGCCGTTTGTTTCTGCGGGTCGTCCTTGTATTTCTCCTTGAGCGCGCTGATTTCCGGCGCGAGCGCCTGCATCCGTTTCATCGAGCGCGTGCTGGCCGCCGTCAGCGGCCAGAAAATCGCCCGCAACAGAATCGTCAGCAAAACAATGACCAGGCCGTAGCCGAGCCGTGTCACGTCATGCAGCCAGTTCATCGCCAGCAGCAGCGGCTTGGCGCAGAAACCGTAGATGCTGCCAAAGCCCATCACGTCGTCCGCACGGTTTTGGAACTGCGCGCCGATGTCCGCCAGCGTGCGATATTCCTTCGGCCCGGCGAACAAAACAATCTGCCGCTCGATGGACGCATTTGCCGTCAGTGTTCCCGCCGGATAAACCAGCGCCGTCTGGATGCCGCGCGGCAACACCCCGTTGGTTTCCGTCACGTTCGCAAATTGCGGCAAGGTCACCGGCCGCGCGATCATTTGCTGCGCATGTTCCTTGGGCATCGCCACCAAGGCAAAAAACTGGTTGTGCGCCGCCGCCCAGGCGACGTTGTTCGCGCCGGCGACAATTTCGGTTTTCGGCGCCCCGCGCGAGCAGCCGCCGCCCGAAAAGACTGTCAGCGACTCGTCGGTCGCCTTCACGCCGTCGGACCACATGGCGCCTTCACCCTGACCGCTGTCATCCGCATCCATCGGCGTGGCCGTGCCGACGAGCACTTCCTGCGCCGGCAACGCCAGCGGCTGGGCCGTGGTGTTTTCCAGCCGCACGCTCGCGTTGACCAGATAGTTTGAGCCGAGACGAAAATCCTTCACCAGCCGCAGCCCGCTGGTGAAGGATTTTTCCATGTGGACGCCGCCAGCCGTTCGGGTCAGCGTAAAATTGCCGTCGCCGACCAGGCTGGCATCGCCCAGCAACGCGAGCGACGGCACGCGGGCGAGCGTGTTCAGCGACGCCACGCCATTCTTGTCCGAACTGTCTTTTTTTTGCCAGCGGGCCGAAATGGTCTGGGGATATCCCAGCAGTTCGACCAGCTTCAAACCGCCGCCGCGCGACGTAAAGGTGTAGCGCGCCTTGGCGTTCGTCAGCACGATGGTTTGCTCCGGCACGTTGGTGTTGAAAACCACCGGCGTCGTCACCATTGGCGCGGCGACGACCGCAGAAGCCGCCCTTGAATTGGTTGCGGCAAGCTGGCTTTGCGCGGCGGCCACCTGGTTCGTCCGGGCATAGGCCGCCGACTGCTGGGCAAGCCTGTTTTGCTCGACAAACCACCAGCCGAGCAGCAGCGCACAAATCGAAACGACGATGATTCCTGTTTTGTCCATGAAATTAAATCCCGCATTCCTTTTTCGGCACCGGGTCGTGGCCGCATTCGCCCCACGGATGACAGCGGCAAATGCGTTTGGCTGCCAAAACCGCGCCCGCCACCGTGCCGTGTTCATGCAACGCCTCAATCGCATAAACCGAACATGTCGGCGTGAAGCGGCAGCCGGAACCGGCGCCGAACAGAAAAACCTGCGCCGGCGAAATCGTCCAGCGGTAAACACGGATGGCGAAAACCAAAATGTGCTGGCACGGATTCACAATTCAATTTTTGAGCAGGCTCGCGCGGCGGAGCGCGGCGAGAAAATCCTTTTCCACCTCGGCCAGGCTGCGGCCGGCAATGGAATTGCGCGCGACCAAAACCAGTTCCACCGGCTGCGCGAACTCATGCTGGTGCAGCCGGAAACTTTCGCGGAGCAGCCGCCGGGCGCGGCTGCGGGCCGGCGCATTGCCGATTTTTTTGCTGGTGACGACGCCAAGTTTCGGCGTGGAACCATCCGGCAGCCTGTTCCAGTTGGCAATCAGGCAGCCGAGCGTGAGCCGGTGTCCCCGCTGCCGGAGGCGCATGAAATCGCGGCTTTGCGCCAGCCGCGACGAGCGGCCCAGACGCAGGCGTTTCGGCGGCTCAGGATTCACAAAATCAAACCGGCGTCAGGCGTTTGCGGCCCACGCGGCGGCGGTTGGCGAGGGTGGCCTTGCCGCTTTTGGTGGAATTGCGGGCGAGAAAGCCGTGCTGGCGTTTGCGGCGCATTTTCTTCGGTTGATACTGGCGTTTCATAAATTCAAATCAAATCGTTCCCGGCAAAAAACCGGAGCATGCGAGGATAGCAGCGGGCTGTCTTGTGTCAAGGCAGGCTTCCGCTTCATTTCACGTTCAGTTCGCGCTGGATGCCGAATTTTTCGATGCGTTTGCGCAGAGTGGCGCGGGTGATGCCGAGTATTTTGGCGGCGTGAACCTGGTTGTCGTTCGTCTCCTTGAGCGCCTGGATGACGAGTTCGCGTTCGACGGCGGGGATGATCTTCAATTTGGGGTCGCGCTTGGCCCACTGGAACAACTGCCGCGCGAGCGCGGCGGCGTCGGTCGTGGCGGCGTCAACGGCAACGCTGGAAATCGCCGGCATGGACGCGCCGGAATTCTGGCCGGAAATTTCCGGCGGCAGGTCGGCCAGCAGGATCGCGTCGCTCTTGGCCATGACATGCGCGCGGCGGATGGCGTTCTCCAGTTCGCGCACGTTGCCGGGCCAGTGGTATTTTTCGAGCGTCTTGATGACGCTGGCGGCGATGGATTTCGGCGCCCGCTGGTTTTCATGCGCGAATTTCTTGAGAAAATAATTCACCAGCAGCGGAATGTCCTCGCGCCGGTCGCGCAACGGCGGGATGTGGATGCGCACGACGTTGAGCCGGTAAAACAAATCCTCGCGGAACTGCCTGGCGGCGACGGCGGCTTCGAGCTGTTTGTTCGTCGCGGCGATGACGCGCACATCCACCTGGATCGGCGAATTGCCGCCGACGCGCTCAAACGTGCCGCTTTGCAGGATGCGGAGAATTTTCGTTTGCGTGGGCGGCGTCATGTCGCCGATTTCATCGAGAAAAATTGTGCCTTTGTTGCATTGCTCAAATTTGCCGATGCGCTGCAGCGTTGCGCCGGTGAACGAGCCTTTTTCGTGGCCGAACAGCTCGCTTTCGAGCAGTTGTTCGGGAATCGCGGCGCAGTTGACCGCGAGGAACGGCTGTTCGCTGCGGTTGCTGTGCTGGTAAATCGCGCGGGCGACGAGTTCCTTGCCGGTGCCGCTTTCGCCGGTGATGAGCGCGGTGGCATCGGTGGCGGCAACCTGGCCGATAATTTTGAAAACTTCCTGCATGGAGGAAGCGCCGCCCACGAAGCCAAGTTCATAATCCTCGGAATTGAGCAGCGGCTGAAAGGAAACAATTTGTTTCATGTCGCGGGCGGCCTTGAGCGCGCTGGCGACAACTTCCTTGAGCTTGGCGATGTCGAACGGTTTGAGCAGATAATCGTAGGCGCCGAGTTTCATCGCCTCGATGGTCGTCTGCGTGGTGCTATAGCCGGTCATCAAAATCACGAGCAGCTTGGGATCGCTCTGGCGGATGCGGCGCAAGGTTTCGAGGCCGGTCATGCCGGTCATACGCACGTCCATCAGCACGAGGTCGGGCTTGAACTTGGGGATGACCTTCAGTCCTTCCTCGCCGCTGGCAGCGGCGGCAAGCTCGATTTCCGGCGAATCAAAAATCCGCTGGATCGAATACCGCACGTCCTCTTCGTCATCAATCAACAGGAGCTTGCTCATCTTCGCGGAGGGTAATGGATTTCGCCGAAAGAAACAGCGGATTTTAAGAGCCATTTTTGCATTGAAGTTCCGCCGTCATCGGCGCTAAGTTGCTGATGTTTCCCGGTTCCAACCAACATCATTGAGATCATTATGAAAAGAAATCTTTTATTCAGCGTGTCCCTGTTCGTCGCCGGCTCGCTGCTGGCGGCGGATGCCAGCCCGAAGGATGACGTGACCAGCGCCGCCGCCGCGCTTGGCAGCCAGAAAAATTATTCATGGCGGACGACCGTTGAGGTCGGCAACAATTCCCGCTTCAAACCCGGCCCGACGGACGGCAAAACGGAAAAGGACGGCTACACGACGTTGTCCATGAGCTTCAACGACAACATGTCCGAGGCCGTTCTCAAAGGCACGAACGCCGCGATCAAGACGCCGGACAACGGCTGGCAGTCCGCCGCCGAAGCCCTGACGGACAATGGCGGCGGATTTAATCCCGCCATGTTCATCGCGCGCACGGCGCAAAATTACAAGACGCCCGCCGCCGAAGCCGCGAGCCTGGCCGCGCAGGCGCAGGATTTGAAAACCGGCACCAACGGGATTTCCGGCGATTTGACCGAGGCCGGCGCGAAGACGCTGCTGACCTTTCGTCGCGGAGGCAATGGCGACGGCCCCGCCGTGACCAATCCAAAAGGCTCGGTGACTTTCTGGATCACCGACGGCAAGCTGGTGAAATACCAGTTCCACGTCACCGGCACCGTGAGTTTTAACGGCAACGACCGCGACGTGGACCGCACGACGACCACGGAAATCAAGGACGTGAACACGACGAAAATTGAAGTGTCGGACGAAGCCAAGAAAAAGCTGGAATAAATTTTGGCAGCGTCCTGAATTCAATTGGCGGGTGCGCCGCGGCGGCGGCGCACGGTGGGAAGTTCATGATCGGGTTGCGCATCTCAGATTTCACTTCCAGAAGCGTGGCGCTTCGCATAGAAGTCATTATGTTTGCGCAGTTGAACTTGCTGCGCACATCGGCTATTTTTTCCGATTATGACGTTGACGGAAAAAATTCTCGCGCGCGCGGCTGGCAAAGCCAGAGTCCAGGCCGGCGACAACATCTGGGTGAGTGCCGACGTGCTCATGACGCACGATGTCTGCGGGCCGGGCACCATCGGCGTGTTCCAACGCGAATTCGGCAAGGACGCGAAGGTCTGGGACAAAAACAAAATTGTCATCATCCCCGACCATTACATTTTCACCGCCGACTCCAAGTCCAACCGCAACGTGGACATCCTCCGCGATTTTGCGCGCGAGCAGAGCCTGCCGTATTTCTACGACGTCATTGACGACCCGAAAGGTCACTGGGTGTTCGACGCCGTCAAGGGCAACACAAAGCGCCAATACGGTTCGCACTATGCGGGCGTCTGCCACACGGCCTTGCCGGCGAAAGGCCACACGCGGCCCGGCGAAATCCTTTTCGGCACGGACTCGCACACCTGCATGGCCGGCGCGTTCAACCAGTTCGCCACCGGCATCGGCAACACCGACGCGGGCTTTGTGATGGGCACCGGCAAGCTGCTCATCAAAGTGCCGGAGACGATGCACTTCAGGCTCGAAGGCAAATTGCAGCCCGGCGTGATGGCGAAGGATGTTATTTTGCATTGCATCGGCGAAATTGGTTTCGACGGCGCGACGTATCGCGCGCTGCAGTTCGACGGCGAAGGCGCGGGCAATCTCTCGATTGACGACCGCATGACCATCGCCAACATGGCCATCGAGGCCGGCGGCAAGAACGCCATTTTTGAATTCGACTCGCGCACGGCAGAATATGTGGACTCGCGCACCCGGCTCAACGGAACCAAACAGGCTTACGCGCCGGTCACGCCGGACCGGAAACAAAAGTTTGTCTATGAACTTGTCGTGGACTTGAGCCAGCTCGAACCAACCGTCGCGTGCCATCCTGATCCCGGCCAGCGCAAGAAGGCGAAGGACATGGGCAACATGAAATTGGACCGCGCCTACGTCGGTTCCTGCACCGGCGGCAAGACGAGCGACTTCGTGGAATTCGCCCGCGTGTTGCGCGGCAGGAAAGTCGTCATTGACACCTTCGGCGTGCCCGCGACGCCGGAGATCGTCCGCGATTTGCAAACGACCTATTGGGGCAGCGAAACAATTTGGGACGTGATGATCAACGCCGGCGTGCAGATGACCGAGAACGCCGGCTGCGCCGCCTGCCTCGGCGGCCCGGTGGACACCTTTGGCCGCATCAACAAGTCCGGCATCAAGTGCATCAGCGCGACGAACCGCAATTTCCCCGGCCGCATGGGCGACAAGGAATCGCAGGTCTTTCTCGCGTCGCCGGCCACGGTGGCGGCGAGCGCGCTGACCGGCAAGGTCACCGACCCGCGGGAGTTTCTGGGGAATTGAACCGCGAATGGTTTTGTGCAGAATGACACCCTGTCCGTTTTGGTTGCCGATGGCGCAGGGAAAGCCATTCCGAGGCATTCCGTTTTTGCCGCCGTTCAAAGCCAGTCAAACGGCCGCCAAGGGTTGCTGATCATGGGCAGACCAGGCGGAACTCGCTCCGCTCAATCCAGCCTGATTCTCCGGTCGTGCGAATGAGAAAATAATTCCCCCGCGTCCGCAGCCGGCGGGCCGGTTCGCCGGCGGACAGGGTCAAAATGACTTCGCCTTCCCGCGTCGGCGTGAGCAGCAACGGCGCATTTTTCTTCAGGACAAAACCGATATGGGTCCGGCTCACCACCCCCAGGCTGGCTGTCAGGCAGAAAAGAAAAAAGCCCGCCGCCAGCGCCGCCAGCATTTGCTGCCAGCCCGCCTTGCGCCGCCGCAAAATCCCCGGCAGCACCAGCAGGCCCGCCGCCAGCCAGAGGCTTGCGCCGGCCAGCCACACCCACGAGTCCGGCGGCAGCCACGTCGAGGCGGTCTCAAACCATTTCAACTGCGGCGCGTCCACCTGCGCCACCTGCCGCGCAAATTTCAGGTTTGCCCGCGCGCGCGGATCAAACGGATCAATCCATTGCGCCTGCTCCCACGCCAGAATCGCCGTGCCGGCATGCCCGCGCTGCCATTCGGCGACGCCAAGATTCACCAGCGTGCCGGACGCCGGCTGCGCCTGCGCCGACTTTTCAAACGCCGCCGCCGCCTCGGGAAATTGTCCGGCCCGGCTCAACTCGACGCCTTGCGCGAAAGCATTGTTTGTCACCGCGCGGCTGCTTTGTGCGAAGCAGACCAGCGCGATAATAAAAACCGCGCAGCAGCCGGGGCAACGGGTCTCAAACTGGAATGAAGCCAGAGCCGCCTCATGTCGGCGGCGGCTTGCATGGAATAAAAATCCGCTCACAGCTTCTCCTCCAGTTTTTGCAGCACGGCTTCCACCTTGGATTTCAGCACCAGCAAATCCGGCGGCGGCGGCGATTTGACGGCAAAACGCCCGTCCGCTGCCGCAAAAATCATTTTAACCGTTTCGCCATGCTCCGCAGCCTCCAGCCGCGCCAGCACGTCGGCGCAGACCAGCGCCTGCGGATTCGCCGGATAATGCGGCGCGACGGCGATTCTCATCGCGTCCGCCGCGCGCTGAATGAAGGCGGGCGGGTCGGCGGCGGCAACGGCTTTTTGCAGTTTCCGTTTTTCGCGGTGAAGCGCGCGGAGCGCCTGACGGCGACGGACAATTTCTGGATGGGCTTCCAGAAAACGGCGGCGGCGGTCCCATTGCCACAGCGCAATAAAACCGAGCCCGGGCAACAGTTGCAGGCCGACAAACCAGCCGCGCAATTGCAATGGTTTGAAGCTCGCCACCGTTTTCCCCGGAGCCGGCGCAAGGCCGCTCAATTTCAAAGGCGCGGCGGATTCGGTTTCGTCGTCGAACGCGGGCAGTTGCACCGGCAGGCCTTCGCCGACCACCGTGACCGGCAGCGGCGGAATTGTCAGGTCCGCATACTTTGCCGTGTTCGGGTCAAAATAGCTGAACGGAATTGCGGGCGTCTCCTGCGTTTCATCCGTCAGCGGAATCAGCGTAAAGCCGGTGGCCGGAGGCTCGTCGGCGATGATCTGCCAGTCGCGCGAACGCGGTGGCACCGGCGGCACGAAGCGTGTCAAATCGCCTTCACCATGGAAAACCACCTTGAGCCGCACCGGCCCGCCCACGCGCAACCGGTTCGTGGCCAACTGCGGCGGGTCGCGGAAAAATTCCCCAATCGCCCCGGTGAAACCCGGCGGCACTTCTTCGACAGGTAATGGCCGCACCATTATTTCCAGCGGGTCGGAAACCAGCAGCACATATTTCGCCGGCCCGCCGGACAGGCTCACCTGGCCGCGAATGGAGATCGGCCCGCTAAATTCCCGACCGGCGGTAAAACCTTGCGCCGAAAATTTCAACGGCCCCGCTGCAATGGGCGTCACCGTCATTTCGCAGACGAACGCCGGCTTGAGCTGGCCGTTGACGTTGACCACCTCGATGGATTGGCGCAACGCCGTTTTGTCGGTCATCAAGCCAGCACCGTTGAGCTGGATTTCGCGGAGCGCCTCGATTTCATTCGCCGGCGTGGCGGGCAGCATCACGCGGACATGGAAAGGCTGACCGAGAAAAACATTCGTCGCCGAAGTTTCCAACCGGAGCTGCCGCGCCGGCGGCGTCTTGGAATTCTCCGCAACCACCTCCAGGCTTGCCGCCGGAATTTCCACGGTCTGGCCGGAGAGGTTCACAGTGAAATTTGTGATGGTAAAATGTCCCGTCGCCGTGGCCCGCGCTTCGTATAGAAATGAAGTAAGCGAACGGAATTTGTTTCCCAGAAACTGCGTCAACTGCCCCTGCGCGTTCGCGCCGAACTTCAGTTCCGCCGGAGCGGAAATTTTTCCCGGCCACTGGATCGAAGATTCGGCCGCATCCACGTTCACACGATAAAAAGTTTTTTCACCGGCGCGAACCACCGGCGGATCAAACCCCGCCGTGGCCGTCACCGGCGACGTGACATCCACGGCTGGCTGCGCGACCTGAAGCTGGCCAAGCCCGCCCGGCGGCAATTGTGGCGGTGTCTGGGCGCACAACAAAGTCGGCGCGAACAACGCCAGCAAAATTAATTTTTGACGAGCCAGGCGCATTTCAAAATCACCAGTTCCGCCCTCTTCTATCTTTTGACGGCGTGCCTTCCTTGTCGCTCATGGACAGCCGGCGGCTGCCATCGAGTGACAGGCCGTCAAGGATTTGGCCCGCCTGTTCCGGCGAAAGCGGAACCTGCATTTGCTCGCCTCCGTGCGCCGCGTTTTCTTTCTGGCCGGCCAGCGCATCCGGCTTCAACCCGTCTTCATCTTCGTCGTCGTCACCCGCCGCGCCGGGCGGGGCGTCGGGCGCTGGAATCCGGCCTTTGAGCTTGCTCAGCAGCCTGCCCAAATCCTGCCGTTGCTGGCCCAGCATGCCCATCATCTGCTGCATCTGGCGCAGGCTGTCCACGAGCCTGGCGATGCCGCGTTCAACAATCTCTGCGTTTCGCGCAGCGTTTGTGTCGGCAGGATTCAATTCCGCCGCGCTCTTGAAATCAGCCGCCGCCCGCTGCCATCTGGCCAGGGTTTTCCCGTAAGTTTCCATTGCCGCCTGCACGGCTTTTTCCGCGTCCCGTAATTCACGCCGCACGCCACGGCCTTCGAGATATGCTGAAATCATCTTGTCCAAATTATTTTCCGCCAGGGCCGATCCGACCGCGCCGATCACCTGTTTGCCTTCCGCCAGCGCCGCGTCGCCCTGCGCGGCGGCTTTTTGCGCTTCCGGGCCTTGCTTCAACAGCTCGACGCCCTGGGCGAACCGGGTGTGGCCGAGATTGTAAAGCGCCGCCGGTTGCACGCGGTCGTCCTGCACGGCCAGCGCGGACTGAAACATCATTTCCGCCTCGGCAAATTTTTTCCCGGCCAGCAACTTCGCGCCCGCATTGTAAAAACCCCGCGCCGTCGCCGGCACGATGGCGTTCGTCTCCTCCACGGCCGGCGCAGAACACCCGATGGCCAGGGCCAATGGCAGCACGAACTTTTTTAATGGCATAAAAAATTTCATGCCGGTGCCGGATGATTTTTTCGCCGCGTGCCAACGAGCGGTTCGGCGACCAGGAGGGCGAGCAAAACCGCGATGCCCCAGTAACAACGGTCCACCCCGGCTTTCACAGCCGGCCGCAAACCGCCGGCACTTTCCAGTGCGTGAATCGCTGAACGAACTTTCGTGAAGCCGTCGCCCAGCACCCCGAGCGGATAATAACTGCCGCCCGTGACCTGGGCGATTTCGCGGAGCGTCGTCTCGTCCAGCCGGCTGTGGACAATTTCACCTTTCGCGTCACGCAATAATTCCGGCTGGCCGGCGGCGTTGACGGTCTGAATTTCCTTCCCCGCCGGCGTGCCGACGCCAATGGTGAAAATCACCACGCCATTTGTCGCCAGGTTTCTTGCGGCTGTGATGCCGGATTTTTCCAGATCCTCACCGTCCGTCACCAGCACGACCAGTTTGCGGCGGCTGGTTTTGTCCATCGCGCGATACGCCTCGTTCAGCGCGCGGCCGAGGTCCGTGCCGGGAAGGGGAATCGTTTTTTCGTCCACCGATAAAAGCGTTTCCTCGAACGCATCGGCATCAAACGTCAGCGGGCATTGAATGAACGCACTGCCGGCGAACGCCACCAGGCCGACGCGGCCGTGGCTTTGCCGCCGCACAAAATCAAGCATGGCAAATTTTGCGCGCTGCATCCGGCTCGGCAAAACATCGCTCGTCGTCATGCTCAACGAACAGTCGAGCACAAACACCACATCTTCGCCAAGCCATGCATTGCCGGCCTCGACGCTGCCCCATTGCGGTCGTGCCAGCGCCAGTCCGAAAAATGCCAGCGCGGCGAGCAATAAAATGTTTTTGAAACGCCGCCGCGCCGGGCTGTGCGACGCCGTCAGTTGATTCACGAAATGCGGCGACGCCATGCGCGACAGTTGTTCGCGCCGGGCTTTCGCGGCGTGCCGGTGGAGCAGCGCCAGCAAAACCGGCGCGGCCACGGCCAGCCAGAGCCAGCGGGGTTCGGCAAAATGAAAGTTGGCGAAGTTCATCACGGCACGCGGCGAAATCTCGTGTTTGCCAGAATCAATTCCACTGCCAGCAACCCCAGCGCGGCGAGCAGCGGCCATTGAAACAGCGGTTCGTAGGTCGCGAAACGCCGCAATTTCACCTCGGACTTTTCCAGGCGGTCAATCTGGTTGTAAATATTTTGCAGCTCGTGCTGGTTGGTCGCCCGATAAAACTGGCCGCCGGAGAGCGCGGCCATTTTGCCCAGCACGGTGTAATTCGCCGGCTGCAGCAGCAGCGTGGGAATGACATTCCCATTCGCATCCAGCTTGAAGTTTCCGGTTGCCGGGTCAAACGCAGGCATGTTGCACGGCTGCTCGATGCCGATGCCAATGGCATAAATTTTCGCGCCCAGCGCGGCGGCGAGCTGCGCGGCGGGCAGCGGCTCAAGCTTGCCCAAATTGTTGTCGCCGTCCGTCAGCAAAATCATGATGCGGCTTTTGCTGTTGGGCACGGCCTTGAGCCGCTTGGCGGCCACCGCCACCGCGTCGCCGATGGCCGTGCCCAAATCCTGAATGATGCCGATGTGCAGCCGCTGGAGATTTTCAACGAGCCAGTCGTGATTCAGCGTGAGCGGGCTGGCGAGATACGGCACGCCGGAAAAGGCAATCAAGCCGATGCGATCATTGGGCCGCTTCTGAATAAAATCCTTCAGCACGCCGGACGCGATGGCGAAGCGTGACAATTTTTCCGCCGGCCTGCCCATGTCAATCGCCTCCATGGACCAGGACAAATCCAGCACCAGCATGATGTCAATGCCCGGCGTCTCGGTCTGGACGTGATAATTTGCCAGCCGCGGCCCGGCAAGCGCGACAATGCCAAGTGCAACCACGAGCAGGCGCAGAAAAAATAAAAATCGTCCCGCCGCCGCGCGGGCCTGGTCTCCGGCGGCGCGAGCAATGTCCGCGCTGGAAAAAGTCAGCGCCGCCAGCCTGCCGGTCTGGCCGCGCAGCAGCGCATAAACCGGCAGCAGGCCGAGCAACGCCAGCAGCCACGGAAATTGAAATTCAAATTCGCCGTTCATTTTGCTGCTGGAATCCGGGCGTGCAGTTCTGTCCAACGCTTTTCAGCGCAAGAAACAAGTTCCAGCGCGCCGATGGCGGCGTTGAGCGGCGCGGCGGCAGGCGATTTTGAAAATTTCGCCCGGTCACAATCGTGCAGAAAATTGGAAATGGATTTGGCCAGCGCGGGGCCAATTTTTTCATGGGTGGCCAGGGCGGTGCAAAATTCCGCCGTGGTCAGCTCGCCAGCTGGCAGTTCAAACGCGGCGATGAGGTAGTGGCGCAGGATTTGCGAGACCTCGCTCAAGATTTTCCCGGTTTCTGGCTGGGGCTGCAATTTCGCCAGCGCCTGGCGCGCCAAAATTTCCGGCGGCAAAATCACCGGCGTTTCAGGCCGGAGCATTGCCCGCAAGAACAGAAACGCAAAAGCTAGGAACGTGAAACTGCCCACGATAATCGTGGTTTCATGCTGCTCCAAAAATGTGGGCGGGATTTCGCCGTAAGGCGGCGCGAGGGCGGGCAGCGTATTTGTTGACGTCTGGGCAAAAAGTTGCGGAGCTGTAAATAAAATGGCGGCAAAAACGAACATCGAACATCGAACATCGAACACTGACCGCCGGATGATTGTGCAGCGCAGGCTCGTCGGGTGTTCGATGTTCATTTCCAGTTTCATCCGCGCCTCCGGCCGCGGCGGATTTCAAAGAACCGTTGCAGCACGGGCGCGAACGGTTCGGCGGTGTTCAGCCGCAACGTATCCACACCGGCGCGAATCAGTGCGCGGTCCAAGTCCGCCAGCCGTTCGGTGTTGACGTCGGCAAAGCGCTCGCGCACGGCGTTGCGAGTCGAATCGAGTTCCAGCAGTTCGCCGGTTTCAGCGTCCTCAATCGTGAGCAGACCGGCGTCAGGCAAGGTGCTCTCGCGCGGGTCATGCAGATGCAGGCAAACGACGTCATGGCGCGTGTTGGTCAGGCCGAGTTCTTGAACGGCGTCACGCGCGGCCTGTGGAAATTCACGCTTGGGCGGTTCCGAAACCGAGCGGAAGCGTGGATTGCAACCGGTTTTTTCTCCGTTGAAACTGTGCAGAAAATCCGTGAGCAGAAACACGATCGCGCGGCGATGGAGGACGTGGTTCAAAAAACCGAGCGCGCCGGAAATATCCGTGCCGCGCCGGCGCGGTTTGAACAGGAGCATTTCGCGGACGAGGCGGAGCATGTGGCGGCGGCCCTTGCGCGGCGGGATGAATAATTCCACTTCGTCAGTGAACAGCAGCAGCGCAACCTTGTCACCGTTCCTGGCGGCGGACGTGGCGAGCGTGGCGGCGATTTCGGCAGCGAATTCACGTTTGGTGCGGCTGGCGGAGCCGAAAGCGGACGACGCCGAAACGTCCACGGCGAGCACGGCGGTGAGTTCACGTTCCTCGCGGAAGCGCTTTACAAATGGACGGCCAAGCCGGTGCGTGACGTTCCAGTCAATGTCACGCACATCGTCGCCAGGGATGTATTCGCGAAGTTCCTCGAAGTCCATGCCGCGCCCTTTGAAATGGCTCATATAAGCGCCGACCATCGTGTCGTTCACGAGGCGATTGGTGCGGACCTCAATGCGTTTTACGCCCTCCAAAAGTTCGGTGACTGTCATTGATTTTACCATTTAACACGCTGATTTATGGCGTTCTACAATAAACAATCCTGCTTGTGCATAAGCCGCCATAAATGGGCATGGACGGGCAAGATTTTCGCAGCCACCCGCTTCTTCATCCATGTTTTTTACCGGTGCCATTTTTGCGTTCAACTTGGCTGAAGCTTGCGGCCGCGTCCAGCTTCATTCGATATTAAGTGGACAGTTTGTTATTGCGGATCAAGAAGGCGGGCCGATTGGCGGGCGCATCCGCCGGACGCGGGCAGACGCTCATGTTCTTAATGGATTGCCAGATCAGGCCGCCAAATGTAGTGTTTCATATGCCACACACTTTGTTTAGACTGTCAAAAAAACTGATGTGGCGCATGCGGCTGTGTTTGTTGTTTAACTAAAACCGTTGATGATGATTCCCGTGAATTTTTAATTTCAATTTTATGTCAAATGTGAACTGGCCTTCAAACCGGCGCGAATTCCTGAAAACCGTCGCCGGAGCCGGGCTGGCCGCCGCCACCGGCGGGCTGGCCCGGGCCGACGACGGGTCAAACAAACTTGCGACCGCTGCGAGCCCCGGTGCTTTGAGTTCAAATTACAGCAAAACCCGCCCGCGCCCAGCAGGTCAAAAGCCGGTGATCAACCTGACCACCAAGCCGCTGGAACGGGTGCGCGTGGCGGTCATCGGCCTGCATCGCGGGATGACGCATGTGACCAGTTGTCTCGGCATCGAATTCGCCGAGGTCGTCGCCGTTTGCGACATTGTGGATGACCGTGCGAAAGCGGCGGCTGACCTGTGTGAAAAAAAGTCCGGCAAGCGGCCCGTCATTTACAGCGGCAATGAACACATCTGGGAGCAGATGGTCGCGCGCGATGACATTGACGCGGTCTATATCGCCACCCCTTGGGCCTGGCATGTGCCCATGTGTTTGAGCGCGATGAACCACGGCAAACACGCCTTGGTCGAGGTTGCCGCCGCGCTGACGGCGGATGATTGCTGGCAACTGGTGGACGCCAGCGAACGCACCCAGCGCCATTGCGTGATGCTGGAGAATTGCTGCTATGGCGAGAATGAACTCTTTGTCCTCAACCTGGCCCGCCAAGGTGTCTTCGGCAATTTGACCCACGCCGAGTGCGCCTATCTTCACGACTTGCGCACGGTGCTTTTTTCCCTGGGCACCGAAGGCGACTGGCGGCGCAATTATCACTGGGAATACAACGGCAATCTCTATCCCACGCACGGTCTCGGTCCCGTGGCCCAATATCTGGGCGTGGGCCGGGGCGACCAGTTCAAGTTTTTGGTCTCCATGAGTTCGCAGGAAATGAGCCTGACGCATTACCGCAACGAGGTCCAGCCGAACGGCGGCCGGCATGCGGGCGAAAAATATATCTGCGGCGACATGAACACTTCGCTCCTCAAAACCGAGCTGGGCCGCACCATCATGGTGCAACACGACGTTGTCAGCCCGCGTCCTTACAGCCGCATCAACGCCCTTTACGGAACCAGGGCCGTGTTTTTTGACTATCCTGCCCGGCTCTCCGTGGATCATCCGAAACAATACGGCCTGGATGCCGGCGGTTCCGAGGATTGGTTGTCGGACAAAGATTTACAGACCATGCGCGACAAATTCACGCATCCGTTGTGGAAAAAACTTGAGGAACGCGCCAAAGGCGGCGGTCACGGCGGCATGGACTTTGTGATGAGCTGGCGGTTGCTCGACTGCCTGCGCCGCGGCGTCACGCCGGACAGCGTGGTGTATGACGCCGCCGCCTGGAGCAGCATCATTGAAACTTCAGTTCATTCGGTGGCCAACGGCAGCGCGCCGGTAAACATTCCCGACTTCACACGCGGCTTGTGGAAAACCCTGCGACCGCTGGAAATCGCCGGTTGATCCTGTGTCCGGCTACCGGCCAGCCGCCCGACACGCCACGAGTCAACTGGCAGAACGAGAACGGAAAAATCCGCGTTGTTGGCGGATAAATCCCGGATTATGAATGGGACCGCCCGGCATGTTTGAATTGAAAGGCAATCGCCCTCGGTTTGGAAGATGCTTTTTGGCAAACGGGCGGAAACAGGTTAAGCAAGCAGCGTGATACAGCACAAGTTGCATTGGTTGTTACTGCCCGCCCTGCTGGTTATGGACACGGCAGGCTGCGGCATTTTCATGGCCCATCGGATGGTGCAGGCACCCAACACATATCCAAAGTGGTTCGCCCCCGAGGCGCCCGTGCTGCTGGCCTATAGCCCGAAGTTCCTCACGAACTTTCCCAAACAATTTGTAGTGGTGGGACCGCCGCTGGCTCAACTGTGCTATCGCGTCGTTGAACCGGCGGACTATCACCTGGAAATTGCCTCGACCAACTGGCTGGAACACGGGCGGAAACGGACCGAGTTCGATTTCCATGCCGACCTGCCAGGCCGGTCAAATGCTTGGACGTCAGCCCCGTGCGGCACGGTGGTGTTGCTGCACGGCTACGGGCTGGCCCAGTTTTCAATGGCACCTTGGGCGTTGCGGCTGGCGCAGGAGGGCTGGCGGTGCGTGCTGGTGGACCTGCGCGGACACGGCCAATCCACCGGAAAGCAGATTTATTACGGTGTCCAGGAAGTGCAGGACTTGAGCCAGTTGCTGGACAAACTGGCACAGGACGGACGGTTGAAAGAACCCGTGGCGGCGTTTGGTGAATCCTACGGCGCGGTAATGGCGTTGCGCTGGAAGCCGGTCGAACCGCGCATCCGCACGGTGGTGGCCTTCATACCTTACGCAGGGTTGTCCAATGCCGTCCTGAACCTCCGTCACGAATACGCTGACTGGCTGCCGAAGACGTTTATTAAAGTTGGCTTGAAAAAACTGCCTTCCGTTTTGGGGGTGCCCGCCGCTGAACTCGATACCATCACTGAACTGGCCCGGCATCCGGTGACGGCGCTTTTTGTGGCCGGGGCGGAGGACAAGATCACACCGGTGGCCGATGTGGCACAATTGCGCGCCCTGGCGGCGCCCGGAAGCAAATTGATCGTGGTGCCGACCGCCTCGCATGAAACGGCGACGTATTTCTTTGCGGACCTGGTTCCGCCGGTGCTGGCCTGGCTGTCGGAAAAGGTGGACACGGGAACCCCGTTGCTGCATGACCATTGAGAAATTTGGCGCTTATAGCAGGACTTGAACCTGCAAATATGGTGTTCTCCGTGTTTCCGGTCAGGGGTGTTTCAATGCTTTTCATTACCCATGTAATATACAGATACCTCCCTTTATTTGCAAACACCATTTTGATTTTACGGGCAACAATCGGAAAGAAAATCTGTGCAAATTCTGTGCAAGGAAAATTGACTGTGCAAAAGTTGTGCAAACCAAAAGTCGCCCCCGAATCTGTGCAAAAAGTGTGCAAGGGTTTTGGCCGCTAATACGCGGCCCGGCTCGACCCGGCAGGGCACCACCCGGCGGCGTAAGGATTCTTTTTACTCGCCCTGTCTGCCGGCTAGTTACGGACCCCCTTGGCTCTTTCATGCGTGAGTTTTGAAACACTTGTTTCACGCAAAAAGTTGAACCGGCGGCTTGGCTGGCTTGCACTTGTGACAGACGTGACACACGGCGGACACCACCCGGCTTATTGTCCGCTCGTTTTCATGCGCTTTTTTCTGTAGGTTTGGACATTGAGATAATTCTGTTTTGCCGGGTGTCGGCTCCAATGCTGCGCCTCATCCCACTTGGCAACGCCTTTCCATTCATCCAGCCACGCGCGCCGCTGCCAGACGTGAACGTAAATTTGCTTCCGGCCCAAATCGGTCGGGCTGCAATCAATCAGCTTTGCGCCGTCGTTTTTTACTCGCGTTGTCCGGTGTCCAACCCGGTAGCAGCCGGCGGCAATCAGCCATCGCCGGATTGAAATTTTGTTGACCCCGATGCGTGGCGCGATGGCGTTGATCCCATAATCCAGTTCAACGTGCAACCGGATGGCTTCCGCCTTCAACTTTTCATGCTCCGGCAACCTCCGCGCCGCCGCCGACCGTTTGCCCATTTCTGAAAAACTTGGCTTCATAAAATCAATTCGCGTTCGTTTCCTTTGGCCGTTTCCCGCTCGTTTCCTTGTCCCGTGCGATTTGCCAGCAAACCGGCCATGCCGCCAGTGGGGAACGGTTTGGTTTCCTGTTTCGTTTCCCTCGTTTCCCGTTTCCACGCTGGGGATGTTTCCAAGGAAACGAGCATCATGCCTGCCCGGTAAGCGCATAATCCCGGCCATCCTTTTTCAGCCAGCCGGCGGCAAACGCCTTCGTTGCCAGCTTGGACACTTGCCCCTTGGTGATGCCCATTTCTTCCGCAAGGTCTTTGCAGTTGGTCAGGCCGTCTTCAATCAATTCGCGGAAGATTTGCGCGGTGGAAATTTTTTTCCAACTGACGCGGCAGAGCGTTTCACCTTTGGGCAGGTTGAAATGCCATTCAATCGGCGGGCAGTCCGCTTCTGTCGCATTGCGGTTTTTCGCAAACCGCGCGACAAAACGCGCCCCGGTTTCAATCACGCCTTCGTTTTTGGCTTCCGCCAGTTTGATGATCCAATTCGCCGCATCTTCCCGGCGGGACGTGCCGCGCATGAAGCCATTGCGCCCGGCATGGGCGACGATGATGACGGCAATCCGATTCCGCCGCAGTTCCAACAGCCACGGCAAAACCTGTTCCCATGCGTCCGCGTCATTTTCTTTGATGCCCGAAAACAGGCAGGAAAGATTGTCGAGAATCAGGACTTTCATTTTCTGGCGAAGGCAACTTTCCAAAATCGCCGCTTGCACGATTGGGCTGGTGAGATTCAAAACTTTGCCGGTCAGGTGAAACAGGGCTTCATGCTGAAGATAAAACATTCCGTCCGTTGGTTTGGTGGACAACCCGACGTCTCGCTTGCGGATTTCATCCAAGGCCGTTTCACCGTCAACATATAACACGCGCTGACGCTGGTGGACTTTCCAATCCGCCACGCTGCCGCCTTCCGCGCATTGCCGGCCAATCAGCAAGGCGAGCCAGGTCTTGCCCAAGCCGCGCGCCCCGAAAATAAATCCTGTGTCAGCCTCTTTGAACCACTCGCCCAAGATCGGTTCACGCGGCGGGACATTCAGTTTTGGCAGGTCTGATGAATTGCAAGTGGCCTTGGCGAGATGTTCAAGCCATTGCGGTTTCAAATCCACCGGCGCGGATTCCACGCCCGGCGCGTCCTGCATGGTGTCTGTGAAAGTATTCATGGCTTCACCTCCAGCGGTTTGAAGTTGAGAAAATAGACCGTCTGGCGTTTGCCATTATCGCGCGTGCCGTCGGGCATCCGCACGAATTGGCTGCGTGTCCATGTGGCAGCATCCGCGCCCAGCGAAACAGCGTAGCGGAAAAACTTTTCCACCCTGGCATCCGGCTCGCCGTGAACATAAAACCAGCCGTGGCACGATTTGCCGCCGCTGTGAACCACACAAACCAGCGGCGCGTAGCCAGCCAAGTGTATGAGCAAGGCCGCGTGATCGTCCGCCGTGCCGGTGTCAAATTCGCAGATCAAGAATCGGCGCGGGCCGGTGTTGTCGAGCGTGTGTTTTGATTCTCTGCCGTCTTTGGTCAAGCCGGTGATAGCGGACATGGGCGACGGCACGATTAACGCCAGTCCCGACATTTGACCGCGCCATGCTTCGCGCGGTTTGGTGTCGAAGATGGAACTGGATTTGCCGCAGCACAGCAGCGGATTGCCGGGGAAAAGCCGGTCAATGATTGCTTCCGTGTGCGCGGTGTCATCTTCAAAGCGCGGCTGGGATAATTTCCACAAGTCGGCCAGTCCGCCGCCGTCGCGCTCAATCGCGGCGCGTTGCTCCTGATTTAATTTCGGCCACTTGCTGACGGCGGGCGTGGGCGCGGTGTTGCCGCCGGGCTGCTACGCACACGCCAGAGCGTTTTGCACGGCGTCGGTGATTTCCTTGCGGCTGACATGACGCCCGCAGTTTTGCACCCGGCTTTCCAGCAGGGCGATGATGGCCACGGCGGGCAAATGGGCATGAAGCTGCCGGGCGACGCGGAAAAGCCAGTGGTGAACGCCTTCGCCGGCACGCGGCGGCGCGGCCAGCAGTTCCAAGATGAATTCCGGCAGTATTGACTGGCCTGCATTGTAGGAATAAAGTGTTTTCATAAAGATGGTTTTGCCGCGTTCGGATTGGCGTCCGGCGCGGCGTTTTAATTTCGCGCTGCGGCATAATTTTTATTCCCCGTTCCCGTTCCTTTCCAAGCGGAGCAGCGCGGCCTGGACATTGGGCCACGAGTAGATTTTTTTCCGCGCGATTTTTACCACGGGAATTTTCCCCGCCTTGACCCAGTTGAACAGGGTTTTGCGGCACACGGGCACGCGCTTTAAGATTTCGTTTTCGGACAGGAACGTGTCCTGACTCGCCGGTGCGGTTTGAATTGTGTTATTCATCAAGAAGACCCGCCAAGTCAACTCGTCGCGCCTCCGGGACGTTCAAAACCCGCCCGTGCCGGTCAACTTTCCGTGCGGATTAAACCCGCCATTTGACAAAGTGAGATGCCGTTATTATGTTTAGCATGGGCGCGGACAGGCAACGGGTGACGAGGGGATTTCAAAAGGGGAGATAGGGCAACTCGACTGCTGCCAACATTCGCCCGGCGCGGCTTATTGGTAAGCCGCCATGCGGAGCGCGGTGGTAATATCCGCTTCTGACAGATTCGGGTGACGGTCGCGGTAGGCTTCAATCGTTCGCCTGATTTTCTTCGCCAGCGCGGAATAGTCCGGCGAGCCTTTTCCCCTCATGCGCCGGGCAAGCCCTATCGCTTTGACCGTCGGCATTTGCGATTTAGCCATTGCCAATGCCGCCGAAAACAACGCCTTCGGATGATCAAATCGTCCCAGTTCCGCCGCAACAGTTCGCTTGCCCTTCAAATAGTAAAGAATCGCGTTCCGCACTTCCACCGGCTGCTCCGCTTCGTTGGCGATTATCTCAAATGCCCGCCTTCCGTTAATGTAGTTTTGCTTGCTCCGGTCACACCGCTTTGCGTCGCCAAGCATCTTGGGAAGCCAGTCGTGCGTCTCAAAATGGTATTTTTTGTGCCTGCCGCGCCGGTCTTTTATTTTGGAATTGTTTTCCGAAATAAATTTCAGGGTGTCTTGAAGCTTTTCGGGGTCAGGATTCACGATTTTGTCTCAATTCTGGGCTGCGGCACACTAACAAACATCATTCAAACAGACTATCCTTCCCCGCCGCCTTTGCCCTTACCCGCGCGAACTGCAAAATTTCTTCCATCGTCGCGCCCTTGTCTCGGAATTCGTAAAACAGGTGTTCGCCGAGCAGACAATAATTCCAGGTCCGCCCGCCGCGCTCCTCTGGCGGCAGTTCGTTCAACCGCTCGCACCATGCGACGGCGGCAATTTTCTTCCGTATCACGTCGGCTTGAATGAGCATGTCTTGCGCTTTTGTTTCCGTGAGCCAGATGCCCGTCGCCGTGCGGACGAGAAAATCCGGGAAATAAAATCCAGGCAGCCCATTTTCGCGGACATATCGCAAACGCATGAAATAATGCCGCTGCTCATTCACCTTGCAAAACGCTTCCGCCGTCGAATCCGCGTTTGCCTTGCCGATGAAGGCTTCTTCAAACCCGCCGTTGCGCGACGGAAACGGCAACCGCTCGTAAATACATTTTGGCGTCTCGATGGAACTGGATTCGCGCACGCGAATTGTCGCCACTTCGGAAAGCCAGCGTTGCTTGATCTCCGGCGGCGCGGTGGTTTCCGTCGCCGCCAGTTCCGGCAGCTTGCGCCCGAAAGTCTGGATGATGTGATTTGCAACCGGGTCGAGGCAAAGCAATCGCCAGTTTTCATCCGTGAACGGGTCAAATTCCCGTGCGAACAATCGCCGCCGGACAAATTCATCCACCCAGGCCGACAACTGCGGCAGGTTCACCTGCAAATATGGATAGCGGGAAATGTTCGCAAAAACCTTGCTGCTGCTGGTGACGGGCGCGTGCAGACTGTCGGAAATCCGTTTCACCAGCCGGGACAGAAAATCATTGTAGCCCGTCGCCGTCATAATGCCGCCATCCACGCGGTAATCGCCGAACTGCGTTCCCGTCTGGACATCTTGCGAGCGGAACACGTCGCCCTTGCCAATCGTCGCCTTCAATTGCTCGAAAGTGAAAGCACCAAATTCCGGCAATGTCGCCACGTCCAATTCCTTGCCGACAAGTTCCTCCTCCTGTTCGCGCATGATGAATGGGACGGCGAAATCAAATGCCTCGTAGCCGTCGCGCAACCCCACGGAAATCAAATCGCCCGTGCTGCGCGTTGTTGGATCATCCGGCTGCGCCTCGGCAAATTCGTAACCGTCTTTGCGCAACTGCTCATAAAATTCCGCGAACTTCGGATGTTCCACGATGCTCAAAACATCAATTAGGCTTTTCGGCTCCTGCCCGGCTTTGATTAAATCGCGGTTCTCAGTTTTCTGGTCGTCAAATTCGTTGCCGCGCCACATGAGCCGCAGGCCGCGCCCGACGGTTTGCTCCAGAAGAATTTTCGCGCCCGTCGTGCGGAGCGGCACGATTACGCAAATGTTGTTCACGTCAAAACCTTCGCGGAGCATCAAAACGCTGATGACGGCGCGCGGTTTCGGATGCTCGTCCATGTCGAAAAGTTGCTCGCGTAAAACTTTCCATTCCGCTTCCGGCAACTCGCCCTTGCGGTTGGAATCCACGCGCAAAACCTCATCCGCGTTCAACCCTTGCGAAATCAGAAAATCCGCCACCAGCGGCGTGACGCTGGTATCTTCGCAGACCACCAGCATTTTCGGATGCTTGGACGGATCAATCGTCGCAAATTCCTTTTCCAGCTTGAGCAGCTTCGCAAGGCCCGCGCGAACCATGATGCGTTGCCCCTCTGACAAAATCGGCCGCCCGTGTTCGTCGCGGTCGGCTTTGAATTGCAGTTCATCATTCGACAACGCGCCAAGCTCGCGCCGCTTGTCCAGCACCAGCGATTTCACCAGCCCGGCGCGCATGGCATCGCGCAAATCAAAATCCGCGATGATATGCGGAAAATAAACCGCCTTTGCTTTTACCCCGCTGCCAACCTGGTTGTAAGGCGTGGCCGAAAAATCAATTTGCACGAACTGGCTGCCCTTGGTTTCCGCAATTGCCCGCAAACTTTTCTGCCATTCCACTTCCGTAATCTCGCCTTCGTTGCGGACTTCGTGAATGTGATGCGCCTCATCATTGAAAACAATCAGGCTCGGCAAATCGCGCAGGTAAGCCAGCGTGCCGCCGCGCTCATAACGGCGGTTCAAAACTTCCAGCGAGTTGCCCGCGCTGGTTCCCGGCGTCAAGGGCAACGCCGCCGCCGCCACGACTTTGGGATCGGCCACGATGCCCGGCGATTCCGTGCCGTCATCTTCATCGTCCGTTTCGTCGGCTTCCGCCAGCGCGTGCCAGTTGCAAATGCCAATCAGCCCGCCCGCCGTGACTTTCGTTCCCAAATCCTCTTT